>Ga0315553_10000598_pt1 | contig 31458 bp, 26 predicted proteins | sample SalMarSW160140MG_FD_203099 | JGI IMG/M metagenome (GOLD analysis project Ga0315553, IMG submission 203099) | Salt marsh sediment microbial communities from the Plum Island Ecosystem LTER, Massachusetts, United States - Salt Marsh Sediment SW1601-40 ... | reverse complement strand
TTTCGGAGTTCTGACTCCACGCTTCTCATCTGTTTGAAAGTCCATTCCCTTTCAGGATGACCTATGAATACATATTACCATTAGGATATTTGATGATAGGTAACAGAAACCAACGGATGCGTACTAGGATTCGGCATTTACGAAATAGAAAATTAGTTGTATTCAAAAATAGAAGTAATGAGTCGAGTGAAACCAATGAGTGATAAGACCTACAGAGATACTCAAGGGTATTTGCGATTCAAGAATTCTGGAAAACTAGTCCATCGATGGGCAGCAGAGAAGAAGATGGGTCGCAAACTTGCTAGGGGTGAAGTGGTTCATCACAGAAATAAAATCAAGACTGACAATCGGAAATCAAACCTTGAAGTTCTTAGCTCTCGACTCGAACATCGTGCAAAACATGCAAAGAGATTGTGGGAGCAAAGCCGACGACCACGAAGTCTGAAAGGACATTAGATGTGTTCAAGCTGGTACTAGGATGCTCAAAATAATACTAATGAAGTTCTTTCTCACATCCACTCACCATCATGTTCACAATTTTCGACCTAATCTCTTCATCACCAACAAGGCCTGTGAGTCTTTCCTCACAAATGTCGATAGTTGGTAACCCTGGTAACTCATCTTCTGACACCCCTGAATCAGGATCATCAACGTGAATCAATTTGACGTGATGCTCTGTCATACCAAATTCTTCGAGGACATCCATGAGTGTATCATAGACTGGTCCGCAAAACACACAATGTCCCGCCTTGTAGAATGTGATGCATGTATCTCTTCCACAGGGAAGAATCATACCTTCTTGCCAGAGTGGAAGAACGACTACAAACTTTGCACCTTTGTTGAACTCTCCCTTGACTCTATCTTCAACCCAAATTCTTCCTCCAAGGTCTCTCACAACTTTGTCAACAAGAGTTAAGCCTAGTCCTTTAGTGAATGCCCTTTTCCCATCACTTCCCGTTCTTCTAAAGATCTGCTCTTTGATATTATCCGGAATACCCGGGCCTCTATCGATGAATTCTATTCTGACCTCTCGACCATAATCTTCCTTTGTTGCATTCACTTCCATTTCAATGAGATTTTCTTCATCATGTAGTAGTGCATTGTGAATTATGTTAAAGAATACAATCCAAAGGAATTGATGTCCTTGGACTTCAAATGCATCATCCTCAATATTTGCGCTAATGTTCAGTTTTTTCCACGGAAAATCTCTCGCAGCTTCTGTGCTCGCTCTCTTGAAATGTGGATAAATATCGGTTTTAACAGGTCTCGGGGGACTATTCTCCAATGTAATCAGCGTTCTGACATTGGCTATCATTCTTGCCGCTCTTTTAGTAGTAAGGGCTGATTCATTGACTACGGTTTGAATTTCCTCATTGAGTTGTGCCATGGTTCCTACTAGTTCTAGGGTATAAGCGGTGTTCTGATTGAATGTGTGCAGGTCTGTTGTCATTACTTCAAGATATAGATCTGCTCTCTCTTTTGCTCTATTCTCTCTATCTTCAGCGATTTTTCTTCTATGAACATCCAGTGCCATGAAGCCAATTTCTATTGGACGATCTCTATCCATTGCTAACGGACTTGCAGTTACATTGACCCAAATTCTACGGCCATCCATTTGGACCATCTCGATTTCAACACCACGAATCACTTTTCCCTTCAGAGCTTCTCTTACTACTTGCTCTCCCGGATTATCTTCCTCATCAGGCATGAAACTACTAATGTGCATCTTTACCATTTGGCCTTCTGTATATCCCAACAATTTTTCCGCTGCACTATTCACATCTTTGATGATTCCATCAGCATCTAGTGTAAAATATGCGATTGGTGAAGTTTCGTGTAACGCCTCAAATCTCGTTTCTGATTCAGACACTTGAGCTTCTAATGTCATGCTTTCCGTTAAATCTCGAATTATCGCTACTACAGCTGGATAACCCTCATACTCAAAATCATTGGAACCCACTTCAACATTAATTATTTCACGATTTTTCTTCAGAAATCTTGTATGAAAATTCGCGCGTCCGGGTTTTTCAGCATTGAATATATCAAATTTCTCTGGACTAAACCTTTTCTCAAGAGGATCTATGATATCTTCAATAATCATCCCGTTGAGTTCATCAGGTTCATATCCCAGCATTGTTGTTAAAGCTTGATTTGCATAGACTATTTCCTCATCTTGGATTACTAAAATCCCATCTTTTGCCATCTCGAGTATTCCACCAAGAAGCTCGTCACTTGTCGTGAGGAAATCAGGTTTCTTACTAGTCATTTTTGACGCCTAACCATATGGTTGCAGAATTGTTGCTGTGTTTATCCTTATTCAACCTTTCATGTATCTGTTCAGAGCAGCATTATTGGAATTTTGCTAATAGAATTACTCCTACTATACCCGTTAGCAAACCTATACTATAAATTGGTAGATTTTGGATTATCTGTCCAAATATCAATATTCCACCAAGAACTGTAGCAAACATATTCACTGTTCCATTAATAGCGTTGAATCTTGCCGCTGGATTCTTTTGGAGTCCAATCGATACTGTGTATACTGCTGAGATTATCATAAAGAACCCCATGAACAGAAGCGGAATTACTCCTGCTTTGAACCCATTGATTAATCCATCTGCTGCAAAGAGAACTAGAATAAACCATTGCGTGAATTGAGCAGCCAATGATTGGAGTAATGCAGAGATTGGAGACCACAAAATTGGGACGCGTGTTGTAGCAACAAGCATAACCGCAGTAGCGGCCAATACTACTATCGAATAGATGATTAGACTGTCGTATACCACAAACATAACTGGTTCAGTAACATCTCCAAAAGCTATGAATACAGGAGTTAGAATCATCATGGAAATACCAATGATCGCAGGTTTGTCCATATTTTCATCAAGCCTGCGATAAGCAAGAAAGGCTAGGACCACCAATCCAACATTGATTAGTGGTTGAACTACTGCAATACCAGCTACTTGAATTGCTAGCATATACGCTACCCCCCCAATCAAGCCAAGAATCAGTCCAAAACACCATTTCTCGTCTGTGAATAATCCCTTAGTCGATTTCCAGAAACTCTTTGCTTCAATCGCTTCCATTTCTGCAAGAGCTTCCTTTTGGAGTAATGGGGCTATATTCCAGAAAAGGGATGCAGTTAGAGCTAAAATGATACCGATTAGACCAGCTGTTAGAATGATTTGTAGCATTGTTGGTCAAATACTGACAAAATATCCCCCTAATAGGTATGACGTCCAAAATATCCCATTTGCAAAAGGATATACTCTTTCATACTGACTGAAATTGGGGAATAGAATGCTGGTTGCTTATGCGGCTATTAGTCTGGTGATAGTAACAACAATTGTTGCTTTAGCAGATAGACACATTCAGGATAATCGGAGACCAAGGTATTTTCAAACTTCATCCAACAATGCAGGTCGACGTAAGAATCCTTGGGAGCTTACTCAGCTTGATTGTGATTATGGTTGTGCCTGGCCACATACTTCAGGACCTGGTAGAACCCTTATTCTTAAAGACGAATTCAGACGACAGAAATCATCTGATTAGGGGTAGAATAATGAAAGCAACGGTTTTCCACGAACATGGTTCAAGTGACGTATTATTGTATGAGGATATTCCAGATCCAGAGCCATCTGTAGGACAAGTTCTCATAGAGATCAAGGCTGTAGCATTAAATCATCTTGATCTATTTGTCAGGACCGGTTGGCCTGGTCTCCAGCTCGAGATGCCTCATATTTTGGGTAGTGATATTTCGGGTATTGTGAAATCTGTTACACCTAAGAACCCAAACAATCTGGAAGAAGGACAACATGTTGTTCTTAATCCAAGTATATATTGCAATAAGTGTGAATATTGTATTCGTGGTCAGCATTCACTCTGCGATCAGTACAAAATTCTAGGTGAACATGTACGCGGTGGATATGCTGAATATATCGCCATTGAATCTGACAAGGTTATACCGGTGCCTGAAAGAGCACATCTTACGTTTACAGAATCTGCAGCTGTTCCACTGACTTTTATGACTGCTTGGCGATTGTTAGTAACGAAGGGTAATTTGAAACCTGGTGATGATGTGCTGATAATTGGAATCGGTGGGGGTGTTGCCCTGGCGGCTTTACAAATAGCTCGAAATGCAGGTGCACGTGTATTTGTTACCTCATCATCTGATGAGAAATTAAAGAAAGCGGAAGAATTGGGAGCTCATCATGGAATCAATTATGTATCTACTCCTGATTACCACAAAGAAATCTATGCACAGACCAATCGCAGAGGAGTGGACATTGTATTAGACTCAGTTGGTCAGGCCACATGGGAAAAAAGCCTTCGAAGTCTAAGGAAAGGAGGGAAACTTGTTACTCCCGGTGCTACCTCTGGCCCAATAGCAAATACAAACGTAAATCTTCTATTCTGGAAACAACTTGAGATTCTCGGCTCAACGATGGCTAGTACTTCGGAACTGTACGATGTTCTCAAACTGGTTTGGAACGGGAATGTTCGTCCTATTGTTGACAGAGAATTTCCACTGAGTGAAGCTGGACGTGCTCATGACATCCTAGAGGCAGGACAACAATTTGGAAAAATCGTCCTAAAGCCTTAGTAAATCAGTATCCTCTAGCTGAAGATCGCCAAACAATGAATTTCGCACATGGCTCACTGCGACTACATCCATAGTACGTGTAGTCATTGCATTCGATACAGGGTGATGGTTTATCAATCGCCACTCGAATGTTATCATCACCTTTACTTTTCGTTACTTCCTTCATGATATCGAATCGTTGACGATATCTACCTAGAGTTTGCAATGCTTCTTCAGCTTCAGAGGTTCTTCCTGTTTCCTCAAATAGAAGAGCCAGTTCAATAATAAAATGCGGAGGGGCTGAATTAATTTCTATAGCTTTTCGTAGAGCTCGTTCTGACTCATCGTATCTTTTCTGACGCCGTAGATGTGAGCCAAGATAGAACCATCCCTGAGCATCACGTGGAAACGTTGTAATTCTTCTACGTAAGTCGTCCTCATAGACTGTCAAATATGTTCCAGATGATGTGTGTTCTCTTATCTGGTTGGATTCATTTCTCAGCATTAAGTGTCCTCCCGGCGGACAGCATCCAGTACTCTGACCTTACGAAGAAACTAATATACTATATGGAAATTTCTAGAAATGCTTCACATGTACGATTTATCGAAGACTAATGGCGCCATGTGTCTATTCGATTTCTAAATAGATCCTCTTGTTTATTGCTCCTTTGCTTTTATAGTCCACAAGTCTAATTTGACCAACATCTGCAGTTGAGTTCACATGTGTTCCTCCATCAGCCTGCATATCTAAGCCAATGATTTCTACAATTCTTATCTCACTAACTGCTTCCGGAATTAAATTGACTTTCGTCCTAATGAGATCAGGAATTCGTAGTGCCTCCTCTCGAGGTAGAATCTTTGTCGTAATTTTTCTATCCGCTTCAACTTCTTGATTACACTTCGACTCTATCTCAGTTATCATCTCTTTGGAGAGATTCTCAAATTCGAAGTCCATTCTCCCCTTTCCTGGATCCATATTTCCCCCTGTTACACTGACATGGTGATCTCTCCAAATAACTCCGCATAGAATGTGCATGGCTGTATGTGTTCGCATGATCCTATGTCTTCTCTCCCAATCAAGCACACCTCTGATATCTGAACCAGGTACAATCTTTGGCTCTAATTCTTCAATCACGTGCTTTATCTCAACCCCCTCTCTTCTCATTTTCATTAGAGCATATTTCTTGTCATTCCAATAGATTACCCCTGTATCAAAAGGTTGACCTCCTCCTCCTGGATAGAATGCAGTCCTGTCAAGCGTAATTGCCCTCTCTTCTGGGAAAACGGAAGTTACTCTAGCAATGAACTCTCTGATATATGGGTCGTTATAATAGATTAGTTCAGTCATCTCTCTCATCTCAAAATTCTCTGAACTTGAATGAAAAGAATTCTCTTATTTCATCAGAATGATCTCCCATCAACAATACATGATGATTAGCCAAAGAATCATCCAGGAAATATTCCACAGGTTCAGATAGTTTCACTTTAACCTGTGTTCTACATCCGCACTCATTATATTGATTCTCTACAATTACCCCGGATGATACCCAATAGTCACTCAAGTCTTTTCCAAATACTTTGAACACAGTGACAGGTTGTTCATCGAATATACCCTTCACAGCTACTCCTTGGCCAGTTTCAAAGTGAGTAGTAATATCATAATTTGCGAGAATTTCAGTTGGAGATGTACAATGTGCTAGAACAACTGTGTTAGCCTGTTTATCCAATTCAACAACATTGGCCATGAATGCTGGCTCTTGGGTGAGTAATTTTGTGATTAATAGAGTAAATGTTGAAGGAATATCTCCCTCACATCCTGCAACTATATCATCAATGTCATTCAGTTGTGATAATGCTAAGCAACCTGTGACTTCAGTCTGTTCAAATAATGCGAAACACTGGACTGTGATTGCATCGAGATCATTAGAATTAACCACATCTAGGAGTGCCTGCGTAACATGACCAGCACTAACAATATCTGCTTCTTGAACATACATATCATTCGCTGATGCAATGAATCGATCAATGTCAGATCGCGATTTCTCAGTAAGTTGTGATTTCATATTGCTAATGAGATCCTTCAATTGGTACTTTTCAATAATGACTCCCCATTCATTTCTGACAAGGTCTCGATCAATGTGTGATGCTATTAACCAAGATGAGGGTTCTCCTACAATTCCGATTTTTGATTTACTCAATTTTCCAAGTATATTCGCAAATTTAGTCCAATCCCTAATTCGTGATGTTAAATCTGATAATGGTGCATGCATCACTCTAGCAGGTATTCCTTGGCTCTGAAGATAGGTTCTTGTTTCCATTGCTGCTGGAAGTGAATTGCTGGATTCATGTGCCAAGAGTGTAATTGTATCTGAGATAGTTCGATCTTTTAGAAATTTGGCGATTTTTTCTTCGGTACCTCCAGAGCCCACAAAGAAATAGCAATGAGATATTTCATCGTCATAATTATCTGGACTAATGATATTCGCGCCAGATTGTTTCAATGTTTCAATCAGATCGATGATCCTTTCCTGTGGGGTGATTTCGGAGAAGAATGTGATGACATTGACCGACATATTGAAGCCCCTGAAGTACTGACCATAGGGATGTACTCGGATTCACCAAAAATGGTCTTCTTAAATGAGTTTTCAATTATGATATGATAATTCTATGTTTGAGTTTCAGTGCCTTTCTTCGCAAGGCACGAATCTAGCAGACGCTCTTGTTTTGATTCAGAGAAGCATTTTGTATAGCAATCCCATAAGGTCTGATTGTTGGGCGAATTTACCATCAATAAAGTTAGAGTGTCCATTGCTTGATTTATTGCACCTCTGGCAAGCTGAAGAAGTAATAGCTCGTATAGGGTATCCGAGTTATCTGGATGAAGCTCATGTGACATTCGTAAGGCTAGTTCTGCTTCCCTAAGTCTTCCAATCCTAATTAGAATATCTCCCCACAATCTCCAAGTCCATGGATTAGATGTGTCAATATCTAGAGATTCTTTTATGGCATCTTCTGCTTCCTCTAACCTTTCCAGAGTAAGAAATACAAGAGCCAGCGCATTCCACATTATAGGGTTTTTTGGATCAAGCATCAGAGATCTTAAGCTAGAAAGTTCTGAAACGTCTTCGAGTTTTCTCACTTCTTCTAACTTGTCAGACATCTTTTGGTTATACGCCTGAATTAGAACTTCCTTGTAATGTTGGAGAAGCAATGCATCTTTATCCCCACTACTCGCCATGATTCCACCATCAGTTGCTCATTTATGGTCCATCATACCTTACCTTGAGCCATTCATATCTAAGAAGGGATTCACCTGTGTCGTCCCATTCAGGCAGCTCAACGGCTTGGTCCTCCGTTTTTGCTACCTTTCTTGATTCAGTCGACATTTTTCTTTGCACTCCTTGACATCACTGGTGTGACTGTCTAAGATAATTAGTAGAGTCTAGGCCTTAGAGTCTAGCTCAAGACCAAGTTGAGTTTTTTAAACAATAATTTCTATAAATAGAACTAATATAGCATCTCCCAATAACTTCTGAGCATTTATAATACTTTATTTAATTCCTTATGGCTATATCGGGTTAATTTCGATTCTAATTTAAGCCAAGAATCAAAGCTCAATCGTTATTATCTCTTACAAATTCATCGTTCGGAATTGATAGGAAAAAATGAATATCTTAAATGTTGATAGTTTGAAAAGGTAGGCGGGAGTTGATCCCCGCCTGTATAACGAAGGTATCTTGCTCTTTGCGTATCCATGTTTCTCCGTTCAAGATATCCAAAGGTCGCCACATTGAGGAGGACACACCACACAGGCGATTATCGTAATGCTACATTCCGAGGAATGTACCTCTTGTACAGAGACACACGGTATATAATATGGTAATTATATATAGTAAAGGAATATCGTTCTCCGCAAAATTCTGCTTGGATTGATTTATAGCGGTATAGCAATTTGATGTTAGAAATTTTATAAGCACTCCTGATGAAAAGATAACCCAGGGTTCAGGAGTAATACGCAATGATCTCAGATGCACAAACCTCAGAGAAGACAAAAACTAGAGACATTCCCCCGTGGTTGGGACGAATTGGTTGGTATTTCGTCCATGGCTTTCTATATTCGCTTTTGACATCATTTCTTGGTGTCTTTGTATTCATAATTTTGTTTCCTATTGGAATAGCTTTCGCTGTCATAGGATTAATTCTTATCATTATCGTCCTATTCCTTGTTGTCGGATGGGTTAACAAAACACTCTCAAGATTGCTATGGGATATTCACTGCAGTGGGTCTTTCAGGAGTATCTTTGGTCATGGGGTGATGCTTGTCATAGTCCTTTTTCTTTTCTTTATCCCTATTGCAGCTTATCAAACCGTTTTCCAAGAATCAGTAAGTGATCCAATTGTTTGGCTTGCTGTCCAAATAGTTGCTATCATTCCATATTCTATAATCTATGGGTTTTTGGGACGGATTGTAGCTGAGCAATTCTTGGACTCAAAACAGTATATCGGTGGAAGTATGCGCCATCGTCGCGGATCAACTCTGGTTGACTTTGGTACTGTTGAACCAACACCCGTACAAGGTACATGTCCTCATTGCTCTCAGAAACATTGGTATGATGAGTCAGGGCTTTCGCAAGATCGATCAATTACTTGCAAGAATTGTGGTGAACGATATATCATTCCATTGGCTGATGGTCCTTCAGAGGATGATGGAGTGATAAGCTAGAAGTCAGAGAAATAGTGAGTGAAGGTGGTAACACCACCTTCTTCTATTTTAAGCTGCTTTGCTTCCCGGAGGAAGATCCTCAAGAGTTACAGGTATCCATTTACCGGGTTGATCTGCTTTCTCAACTGCAAGGATCATTCCTTTACTCTCGATTCCACCAATCTTCTTTGGTTCAAGATTGACTAAGAACAGTGCTGTCTTACCTCGAAGTTCTTCAGGTGTGTACTGATCTGCAAGACCTGTAACGATTGTACGGGTCTCATAACCAATGTCTACCTTCAGTTCTAGTAGTTTGTCCTTTTTTGGAACCTTTGTGCATTCTAGTATCAGTCCTGCACGCAGGTCTATCTTCTTGAATTCCTCGAATGAAACTGGCTCTTGTTCTGTTGGCACTTCAGTATCACCTCGCTCTTTGGCCTCAGCTGACTTCACTCTCTTTGAGATGATGCCATTAAGCTCTTCTAGTAATTTATCATCTATTTTATCAATCACAGGTTTTGGAGGTTTCAGCTTTGCACCTACTTCTGGGGGTACAAGCGCGTCATCAAGAACTGTATCATGAACTTCCGAACCATTGAATCCGAGCTGTGACCAAATTTCCTCTGCCACACCTGGCATGAATGGATCAATCAACACTGCAAGCGCTTTGGTGAGAGCTATTGCATTATACAATACCTTTCCAGCTTTGTCCTTATCTTCCTTAACAAGCTTCCATGGCTGGTTTGATTGGAAATACTCATTACCAATGGATGCTAGTCGTAGGACTTCGTCACTCACTTTCTTGAGTTCGTATTCATTCACAGCTGTAGAGATGACCTCGATAGCATTTTCAATATCTTTCTTCAACTTCGGATCCAGCTCACCCTGTGGAACTACACTAAAATGTTTGTGGGTGAAATGGAGACCTCGATATATGAAATTGCCAAAGGTTGCAACGAGTTCGTTATTCACCTTGTCTGCAAGAGCCTCAAAACTAAAGTCAAGATCTTTCGTCTGACTCGTTCCTGCAGTTATGAAGTACCTGAGGTAGTCTGGATTTAGTCCTCTATCTAGATAGTCATCCTTGATCCAGACGACATAACCTCTACTCCGACTGAAGTTGTGGTTCTGAATCTTGACCATACCCGATGCAACGATTGCAGATGGAAGGTTGTATCCGCTAGCTTTTAGCATTGAAGGCCAGAAGATGCAGTGATGGTGAACGATATCTAATCCTATATAATGGATTATCTTACTATTTCCAAGCTTCCAATATTTCTCCCATTCATCAGGTTTTCCTATTTTCTTCGACCACTGCTCCGTACTGGATATGTAATGAATAGGCGCATCAACCCAGACATAGAGAGTAAGGCTTTCATCGCCTGGGTACTTTATCCCCCATTCAAGGTCTCTAGTTATGCACCAATCTTTGAGACCCTCTTGCAACCAACCCAAAGCGAAATTCTTGGCATTCTTCGTTCCGTCAACATCTTGTAAGAATTTCTTAAGGAAATCCTCAAACTGACTAAGTTTGAAGTAGTAGTGGGTACGTTTGATTTTCTTTGTAGGAGCTCCACAGATTGCGCATCTTGGATTAAGAATCTCACCTGGTTCAAGATATCTGCCGCATCCTTGATCACATTCGTCACCACGGGCATCAGCATGACAATAGGGGCATTCACCACGCACAAACCTATCTGGTAGTGAGCGTTTGCAATTTCCACAATATGGTGTTTCAAGCTCTTTGGGATAGATGTAATCATTCTTCTGCCATTCTTTCACTATCTGAATTGTTCTATCCACATTCTCTTTATCGTTTGTTGTCCCATAGTTGTCGAATAGAATATTCAGTTTTGGAAATATCTCTAGATAATGCTGATGATTTCTCGTGTAAAGTTCCTTTGGTGTGACGCCTTCCTGTTCAGCTGTGGTCAGGATTGGAGTTCCATGTGTATCTGATCCACAGACAAAGGTGACGTCCACTCGCATCTTCTTTAAGAGCCTGACAAAGACATCGGCTGGCACATATGTGCGGAGGTGACCGATGTGCATCTCCCCACTAGCGTAGGGTAGTCCGCATGTCACAAGTACTGGGTCTTTAGTTGGGTAATTACTCAGTTTTATCACGCTCCTCTGCATTCTTTAAGGGTCGAAAATTCTGCTTCGCGCTGAACTTGAAAGGTATGTAACAAGAAGGCAGGAGACCTATTCTGTAGAGTCGTCTGCAATAGTTCTTCTGTTGAAATTGTTGTTCTATCGTTACCTTGAAGCTTATTTCCCGCCTTAGAATGCTAGAAGTGTGCTTGAATCAATAGAATATAACTGTTTGCTCAAGTATGTGGATTGTGTCTTTAAAGATGCCAAATTGCTCCTGTTTCTAACAAATGCATACGCGAATTCAGATTTTATCCTGCAATCGTATGCATTTCTTGTTTTGTTTACATATCAAAGGAATTTTGGAACACGTGTTCCAAAATAATCAATTCATTCCTATTAGTGAAATTCTGTTTTATAAAAGGAAACGCGGTGTGCTGATTCCCTTGTAGATGATGACATAATGAGAGGAAGAACTATATTGAACCTCTGGAATAGCTAGGTCTTAATAAGATGAGAGTTTCATAATTGAGGTCTTTCTAATGCAAACATTTCAGAAAAAGATTGGGCTTATAGTTTTGATTGGAATACTGTCAACGCACTTTCTTGGATTCTATCCTGCAATAGCAAACATTCCAGAAATCGCTGATGAGATGTCTTTCAACTTTATAGCTTATGGTGATACAAGAGGTGATGGGGTTCCAGTATCACCTCTCCACGATGACATCATTGAAGACTACTTGGCATTCAATCCTGAACTCATAATTCATTCTGGTGATCTTGCATATCATGGTGGTGAATGGTATCAATGGTTGGAGTTCAATGAATCAATGACTGCAGTTTGGGAATCTGGTATACCTTTCTATGTTGCACCAGGCAATCATGAGATGTATACGGATGACTGGGTGAATGACCCAACATTCACCAACTATACTCTGTATGTTGATTATGAAGACATTGCTGCAGCTTGTGGAGGAACAGAACTCTACTACTCTTTTGATTATAATGAAGTACACTTTGTAATCCTCAACACAGAGCATGATTGGATTGACGGTGAATTCCAACTCTCATCAGAGCAAATGAGTTGGGTAGAAGCAGATTTGGGCAATGTAGAAAATGAAACATTCGTAGTTGTTACCTTTCACCGTCCTGCATACTCTGCCAGAGGTGGTGGTCTCCCTTCGTCAATCCAGAAAGAGCTTCACGACTTCTTTGTTAGAGAAGATGTGGATCTTATTTTCAATGGACATGATCATATGTACTATCGGACAGAGAGAGATGGCATTTTCTATGTTGTGACTGGTGGTGGAGGTGCTCCACTACATGATTATAATGATACTGGACTCACTTGGCAAGAGGGAGATTTTGCTGCAAAAGAACATCATTTCTGCAATGTAGAGGTTAATACGACCCATGTGGTAGTATATGCATATTCACTCAATGGGACTATCTTGGATTCCTTCTTCATCGAGAAACCGTTAATCTCTATATCAACTACAACTATTCCTTCTACAAGCACATCAAGTGAAACGACCGCAATTCAAACGACAACAACTACAACAACGAGCGAAACAATTTCGTCTCCAACAGGAAATATGGGGCTTATTTCGATACTAATTGCTGGAGGTATTATGTTAGTTCTCGTAGTCATTATCGTTATAAAAAAACGGTCGTAACATTTGTGAAAAGCTCTGAGTCCTCCTGCATCTCTATTAAAGCATCATCTTCTCCATCATAAAGAATCTCATAGAACTATTTCGACTTTTTTTAAATCAAAGAAATGAAGTGAGGAGGAGAGGTGTGGGTGGAGCCGGGGAGGACCACCCACTGTGTCTCTGCCCTTGCCGGGAGGCGCTTGTGCGGAGACAGCAAAAACGACCTCATTGTGAAATGAGGAGCATAATATTTCATGAACTAGCGTATAAGGCTCTAAGACTCTGAGCATCGGAGTCAGTTGGTTCGCGATCGCTGTCTAGTAATCCGTATAGTACATGGAGGACTTCAGCATTTTTCTGAAGAGTTGAGGTCGGTCCTGCTTCATTGCTCATTTTCGTTCTCTCCGGATTGTACCCTTCTATTATGGTACAACTTACCTCTACTTCCACTGAATTTCTATATAAGGTTGCGTGCAATGCTAACCCTCTCTACGTAATATCCACAGGATATGGTGATATTCCTCTGGAAATATAGTAAAATAATACCTCTAAAGAGGGAATAGTCTGGTTTTACAACGCCTAATCAAAGTCGTTCCATAAGAACAGAAGGGGAGAGGGAGGTCATCTAGAGTGAGTCTTCTTCCTCAAACAAACCCCAATCCACAGTATCGTGAGTGTGTATCTCAGGATCTTGACAGGGTACAATTAGCTCTTGTTTTATTGCATCCAATATATTCAGACACGCCTCGGCTTCACTCATACCACAATCTGTCATATTACGAGCAAGATGGATTGGTCGTGCACATTCTTGTATTCCAGTTTCAAGCATTACGGTTTCCAAACACCTGAACCTCTTAGGAAATACTTCTGCAGTCCCACGCTTGTAGTAATATAGTAAGTATCCATCCATAATGTCTTCAAAGTAGTCATCGAGCATCATTATACTTTGGCTATCTAGGGTTTCGTAGGGTGCTTCTTCGAGAGTGGAATCAAGTGTCACTCCCACTGATTTGGCATATTTCACCATTAGCTTCTCTTGAGCCATGGAAGCTGGAGAGATTGTAATGAATGCACAGATGAGATTCAGTGTGGGTACAATGCGGATAATATCTGAAATCGGGATCACTTCCCAAATCCAGTCCTCTTCAGATTTATCCAATTCTCCACGAAAGTGAGTGATAGCTGTAATGAAGGCGGATATCATGCTCTCTTCAAATCCACCTTTGAGTATATTTGAATAGACTGCAAGACCACTCTTCTTATGTAACACAATAATTCCAATCAAACTATCAACATCATCGAATCTCTTCTTAGCAGCCAGGGCTCTTTGGAATTTCTCAGCTTCTCTCTTTCTATAAACTCTGTAACTTGAACCAACTACCAATCCAATGAAACCAATCAATGCTATTGGAGGTGTATATTGAGTGAGAATTACTTGTAGGGGATAATCAGGTGGATATCGTTGAAATATTGGTTGACTGAACGCTGTTTCAAGGGTGTGGAATTGCTTATTCAGAGTGATGTTCAACCTATAGTTACTACCATCGGACCAAGCTGGTCTGATTTCTATTGTATAATTTCCCTCTAAGTCTGAATTCTCAGGAATAATTCCAGAATCTGCTTCAATTTGATTAACAAACAAACGATATGTCAGTATTGCCCCGGTAACTAGATAGCCATTATCATCTTCAAGAGTCAGAGTGATTTTCAAAGGTTTGCCCCACTCCCACTCCAATGGATTCATCTCAATATAGACAGAAATTGGCCTGACACTGATTGAGAATGAAAACTTCCTATATTGATATCCCTCTTTGACAAATGTAATCTCAGGTGAATATGTTCCTATATCATAAGCACTAATGGTGAGATTATAGTAGCCATTTCCTACGTCAACAACTGATACCCACTCAGAGAGAATTCCACTTATAGTCACTGCAGCTCCTACTATACCGCTCTCGTTTTCAGCAAATGAATACTTGAATTGCAGTATAGCTGATCTTCCATAAACTAAATCTGCATTGGAATCAAGTCGTGTAATAACAGCTGGTATTTGATTGACCTTAACGGTTAATTCAATTGTTTGAGTCTGATAATTTGGTTTTGTAAATTTAATAATCAAATCCCAGTGACCAATCATGTCACCAACAAAAGTAATGATATAGATGTCATCTACAAAACGGATACTTGAACTAATATTCTCAAAAGTTAGGAAACTAATTCCAACAGATGCTTCTGAAATGTTGGCACCATTATCTATTCTTTCAAATAATACTGAAATCTGGACACTACTAAGATATTCAATATTTGTATCAGGAAAACCACCAATTAGGGTGTATCTTGTTTCTATATTTGTCACCTGTAATGTGAATGCAGCGGAAGCATCAAGATAATCATCTACAGTAGCCCTAAACACGATTTGGTATGAACCTATTTCATATGGTATAATATTGATTGAATACATTCCATCTCCAAGTTCTTGTAAACTTGAGAATCCTAGATTCTGTGGAACGTTAAGCGGTTCGATTGTTGCAAATTCTATCCCCCCATTCATTGCACTACTAAAATTAAAAACTAGATTGCATGTTTGGTCTATTGAAATGCTCGAGGGAGGTTCAATTATAGTCAAGCTAGATGCTATCTTTGGCGCGTTGATTGTAAACGGTATGATCTGTTCTTGATGATTGAGCACCTCGGCTCTAGCTAATAGAGTGTAGGTTCCAGATGATGTAGGTGTTAAAACCACTGAATAATCTCCTTGTCCAACTTGGGTCACATTAGTGTAAATAATGCCTATACTGGGTGTCATGGAAATAACTGAGATTGTCGCATTCACAAGCCCTGAACCTGATGAATTCTCGTATCTTAACACGAGTCTGTAAGTCTGTCCTATTTGTGATAATCCTCCCGTTCCATTCAGAGAATAAAAGTCTGTTCCAATTTTTCCTACTGACAGGAAGAAACCATCTTCTGCTTCTTCGTAATAGTCCTTCCAAGCAGTGACTATTACCTCGTATGTTCCTGATTGGAGTGATGTTATGTTGAATGAATAAGTTCCAGGACCCGCCTGTTTAGGTTCATCTATGAATAATCCTTCTGGTTTTTCGGGAACCACAATAGAGATATTAGCATCATCAATACCGATTCCAAAACGATCCTTGTATTCAAAGGTTGCCTCGAATGTTGAAAACAGATTCATACCAGCTGAGGATTGAAGAAGTGTCAAGGAATTATCAATTAAATTAACAGTAATAGTAAATGTGCAATTTGCATAATCATAGTATGGAAGAGATGCATTCACCAGAGTTGTATATACACCCCCATCTGCAAGGTCAGTTTCAAAATCACCCTCCCATCTATTTTTAATTTCATTAGGGCTGAATGGTACAATTGATCCAGACCAATTGGCTTGAATTGATGCATCTGGATTCATCAGATATTCGCCATTATCTGCATCTCTAAATCTAACAAATCCTGTTACCAATTCATCAATACCCGATTCTGCAAGTATGCTGGGATTTATTGCTTCGAGGTAACTTGCATGATATAGTGCAAATTGCGAGGAAGAATATCCTATTTCTGTTCCGTTTTTCCAAAATACTTCTACTGACCATTCACCCGCAGTTGTATTTGAAGGACCCAAGACATGTGCACTACTGTTTATCTCACCTTGGACTCCTCCATTTAGACTTTCTTGGACCCATATGGAGCTATTAGGGTATTTCCAGCTCACATTGACTGCATTGAGCGAAGAAGGTGTAGACGTTGCTGTACCAATAGAAATCGAAACTTGTGTGGTATTTGTACTTCTATACACACCTGCAATTTCCCATCCACCTAACGTGAGTTTTTGTGTTTGAATTGACTGAACATAATTAGGTGCCTGAAAAGTTATGTCCCACCAACCCAAGCGTGACGTGAGACTCTGTGGTATCCAGACCTCACTATCTGAAATAATACACTGTGAGGTCACATCCATAAGAAATGGATCATATACTATAAGATTGGTCCAATCATGAGGATATCTTAGGGCTAGACTCAGATTCTCATACTCTCCAAGCGATCCAATATAGGTGTGAGCTGACAATTCAGGAACATGATTACAGTCTATAATATACGCTACTCCATTCAATTGCTGTCTAGAGGTTGAGGACGAGTTGCTGAATCTATGAGAACGTAAACGTGCTTCATAATTGAATGATACACTTGTGTTTGAAGTTATGTAAACTGTGATTGGACTCTCTCTCCAATATGATGCATTCACAATTGATGCACTAAATTCCCCAGATACTCCCGTAATGGGTACAGTAGTAGATTCTACTGAGAACTCGAGTTCCACATCACTTGCATTAGGTGGAGTAGCTTTGATGAATGAAAATTCATCGATGAATACAGTGATGTACACTGCATTGCCTATACCATCTGCGAGGTGAAGTGGGTCACCATCATAATCATGTCTTATGTCAAGAATCATGGTTTCATCAATAAACAATCCAAATTCGAGAAGAAATGAACTTGGAGCTCCGCTGATATGAATCGGGATATCCCCAGTATTCTCCCACAAACCTCTCTGTGTAAGTAGAAGTAAGCTCATGTTCCAAATAGAAGAACCATCAACCATTAGTTGTAGGGTGCAATTGCCCCCTGGAAATGGATCCAACCCGTATGGGCTATCAATCGGTCCCCTTAGATAGAAGTAATCCAGATTGAGCATGAAGTCCTCTGTATAGGGAGCATTGTCAATTGTTTGCGACCACGCTACATACGTTCCTGCAGTATGCCCAAACTCCTTTTGACCTACCTTACCTCCCTGATTCTCAACAATGATATATCGAGATCCCGATGTATCATATCCCGCAAGCTGTAATTCATCTTCATAAATCCCTGATCTATCACTATCTGCATCCCATCCGAGTGGATGATAAGTAACATTACCCGCTGTTGGCATTAGATTTGAACCTGAAATACCTTCATCAAAGCTCCCATTAACCGCATAGAGTCTTTCTAAATTCCAAACATCAACTCCAGCTTGGCTACCCATCCAATCGTGAATGGTATCTATTGGCAAGTCAGTGCTTTCGAGTGGATTTGTATCGGTTTTTGCGCTAAGATTGCCAGATGTTACAAAAGCCTGTTGTTCAACTTCAATTGGGTCTAAGATTCCCGTCAAAATGTCTGATGATGTGAGGTATGAATTTGGATTATTTGGACCATTTGTGTTATCATAAAGAATAACAGAATCTAATTTCTTACCTAGAGTCATATCCTCAAGGCTTCCGGTAAATGATGGAACTGTAGCCACCATTACTAGAAGGGCAAGTGCAAGGATAATACGACCCCTCAAAGGTATATCTTGACTCCTTTCAGCTCTTTTCCTGTTATTCCTCAAACCCATGGAATATAGGCTTTTTTCTGTAGTGGCTTTTCTGGTAGTAAACGAGGTGAATCTAGTTATATCAATCTTCGTCATATGAATACAATTCGGAAAATCAATCTCCATTACCATTCACAACTAATTGCCCCTGAGCAATCACATCGTGTTTGTGAATACTCTCAAGAGACCTAGCTTCGGCATAAACCTCTAGATTTCTTTCTGAGAAAACTTCCTTCGCTCCTTGCAGAATATTCCTGCAGACATCCTCAACAAAAAGAGGATTTTCATGCATGGCTTTTGTAACATGAATCTCATCCTCTAGTTTGAGAATAGAATATGTCTTACTCGAAAATGAATTCTCTATGATCTCTATCATAGACCCATATGTAGGGATGTCCTGTGTTAATCCCACCACACGCAACGTTCCACACGCCCTCTGCATATGCGTATAACCATCGTTGTTCGCCATGCAATGAGGACAGACGGTGTTTCCAATGACTTTCACAGATACATCATGTTTTATTGGGACATTCTCTACCATGAGTGTACTTGCTCTTACATCACAGACTTCCCAAGTACGTTTCTTCGAAACTGGTGTCTTGCTTGTGTAGCCAAATTCAAAATCAAATCGAATCTCTCCATGTTTAAATGCATGAAGTTTTTGAAGTGCATTGAGGATTTGTATCTGCAATTCCTCTATAGATTTGTATACACTGAATTCATCACTAATGACCTCAGTCATTGACTCAACCAGTCTTGACATGTGGATTCCCTTAAGGTCTGCGGGGAGATCGATGGTCATCTCAATCGTTGGAATAATATGATGTCGAAGACCACTACGTTCGGTAATTATGAATGTCTTGAGATTCTTGACACCAACCCTCTTGAGCTGAATCCGATGTTTTGGAGTCTCATTCTGAGTATCTACAACCAATCATTACACCTCTGAATCAACTTCGAAACAACCATTTGAACCGATGCTCTCCGAAACACAGATCTTTACTCTAACTCCTTCAGGAAAGCTTAGATTTCTAGCAACGTACTCTGCAAGCAATTCAGCAGTTGTTGCGATAAATGGGAGAACTACACAGTCTTCAATTGGAAAGCAATACCTTTTTCCTTGTACAAACACCTCAATGGATTCACCCTTTTCACTTACTTCAATGATATCTGATTCACCGGGTAAAAGAACACGGTGATCCAGGGTTTTACATAACGACCTCACTTTTTTCTTAACATCTCTGAAATCAACGAGCATTCCTAAATCATTAAGTTCACCAAATATTTCAACAGTCACAAAATAATTATGCCCATGAAGGCTCTCACAGTATTCGGAACCCATAACAAAATGAGCTGCACTGAACGACATCTTCTCATCTTTTACCTGAATACTATGCAATATTTCTCAACACCTACATTCGCAGCGCTCTGTCCCTCTTGTTAAAGTATCGGATATAGTCCCTCATTCAACTTGCACGAGATGCTTGCAAATCAAACATCTCAATTAAGTCTGAAACACTTGTTGCTTGGGTTGCGTCTTTGTCTTCTCTCCACCGACCTGTGAATCTGGGAAATCTAATAGCAAGTCCTCCCTCTTTCAATCTGTCTCTACCTGCAGGGTGAATTGGACTAAGTGTGATTTCATCCCCTAATACCTCAATCACCTCAACTGGATTGAACCAAACATCTGCCTCAATATCTGAAATTACCCTCGGATCTCTAGTACTTAGAAGATGCTCATCAAGTCGTTCCTTAAACTCCACTAACATTTCATCTGTGAATCCTGTGCCTATTTTACAGACTGTTGGGAACATATCGGTTCGTTCATCGTATGCTGCTGTCAGTATTGCCCCATACAATCCGGTTCTCTTTCCCCGGCCATGAATTGCACCTACGATGACGAGGTCCACTGAATCTGACATGCCCTCTTTATACGATGCTTTCAATTTTATCCAAAGCCAGCTTCTTGCACCTGCCTGGTATGTTGATTTATCATGAACAGCTTTTGCAATCACCCCTTCATGACCTGTGCTAAGTGCTTCATCAAAGATTGCATCCAACCTCTCTGGGTCTGAGGTCTCTTCACCAACCGTGATATGGACTCTATCATTAGTTTTAACAATCTTCTCAAGCATTTTTCTTCTTTCTAACATAGGATGGTCAGTAACATCTTTTCCCTCAAGGAAGAGTACATCAAAGAAGTATAATGCAGTAGGAACGTCTTTCATCATCTCTTCAATGTCGGTTTTTCTTTTACGTTTCATAAGTTCCTGAAAGGGTTTTGCGTTGCCTGTTTCTTTATCGATGGCAACAATCTCTCCCTCTATGATACATGTGTCAGCTTCTATATTGGATTTGATATAATCGACCACGTCCGGATACTGTTCCGAGATCTCTTCCTGTCTCCTTGAGTATAGTGTAACCTGTTGTTTATTCTTATGGACTTGAACACGCTCACCATCATACTTGAACTCCACAAGGACTCGATTACCCGCCTTCTCTAGGATTTCTATGGCACTAGTTAATTTCTTTGCAGCCATCATCCGAATAGGAATCCCAACTTGCGCATGAACTCTTTTTACTCCGCTCAACCCCTCATCAGCGAGTAACTGTGCTATACTCGCAAGGTCACTATTAACATTGAACGCATTTTCGATTAAGATACGATTGTTCTTGTCATCTGTGAACGCTATAGCGAGAGCGTCAATTATTGACATTTCTGCAAGACCTAATCTAAGGTCCCCTGTTACTGTTCGCATAATGTACTTCGATTCTCTCGGATTTGTATCAGAAAGTAGTCCAAGAAGCTTTGATATTTTTTCTTTATTACTTCCTTTACCTGATGTTTGAGAAACACTATCAAGAGTTTGATAAACTCTTGAAATTGTCGGGTCTTCAGCGAATAATGAGGCTTGAACACTACCAGCGAGTAGAGACTCTGCTGTGAGTCCAATATCTCCAGTTTTCCGGAGTTCTTCAGTTACTCTTTGTTCAGGAATCCCTGCGGCAAAGGCAATTACCTGCACTGCCATCTTCTCTGCTATACCTATCTCTGGTAATCCTTGCCAATCCGGGTGAAGCTTACCTATCGTCAATGAAATTATCTTTTCAATTTCTGATGGTTCAATTTTTTTCAGAAGGTTGGCAAAGATGTCCACTTTCTCAAGAGTTCCCGATGTTTGCTCAATCTGCTCATATACTTCAGCAAGTTCATCGTATAACATTTTTTTCTCTCCGACATGTCAAAATGCATCAGAATATCCTATTTAACCCAACGAATGCTTCTCCATTGAACAAGCTTTATAAACTCAGCACGAGGGCTTGCTCTAACTACAGATTTACACGGTGAGTAGATATTGGGTAGCATTCGACCAAGATACATCAAAAATGCAGCGAGAGCTCTTCTACAGTATTATCCGGAGGAGTTCACAACTGACTTCGAGACAAATAAGAGACTCGTTGAGCAGCACACAGATGTGAAAAGTAAGACTGTACGAAATAGAATCGCTGGCTATGTAGTTACCCTTGTCAAGATTGGTATTGCACGTGAAGTGGCTGAAGCTGCTGAACCAGATGAACCAATCGATATGGAGATGTAGTTTTTTTCTTAATCTCACTTGTTTGTAAATAAGAGGAATTCAGGTTATATTACCTGAATTCGTTGATTAGATTACAAGTTGTTTCTTCTCTCTCGTCAGTTCTTGAGCTTCAACCATTGCTTCCTCATAGATGTCTATTGGGAACCTGTCATGTAGGGGCGATATTCGCGCTCCTAGTGCAACTGCCCCGTAGAATCTTCTAGCCATCCAGCCTACTCCTCTCATTTTCACCATTTTTGAGGCTCGATCAAACTCACCTAGTGTATTCTTATCCCACGAACCTGTTAGACCACTCACAAATGAGAATACGTATAGTGATGGAACCACTGCAATGAAGAAGATTAGAGCTGATGATACAAGATCTCCGTCAACCCAAATCTGTTGAGCTAAAATTTCTAGAATAAGATAATTCACTATCGCTGCAAGTGCGGGTCCAATATAACTCTGCCACACGTAGAATTTTGGAGCTACGATGTATCGTCTAACCAAAACCCAAACTGCAATATCTTTTACGAGTAATGCTAATGAATAGCCCATTATTATACCCGGCATTCCGCCAAGATATATTCCTAAAATCACAGGTTCAGTTATGACGAAATAAGTCATGAATATCAATCTGAGGCCTTGTTCAAGAATCCAAACTGACGCAGCTAGTCCTGTCCGTTCTGCTCCTGCGAAAACCCAATCACCCAGCCACGACCAAAATCCGATAACTTGGAAGACAAGGAAGAAACCTAAAAGCTCTGCCGCATAAGCCCATTCAGGTCCCGCAGCACCTAATATCGCACGTGCACCCACAGCAGCAAGTCCTGATACGAACCAGAATGTGAAGAAGGCACCCCACTTTAGCCCAAGCGAATTGTATAATGCTGTAAGTTTTTTCTTCAGGTGTGAATGTGCCTCAGATATACCGCCTAGCATACCTTCCATGAAGAGTCCTACTACCGAAACCATGATAGCAAGATCCCAAGCTAGTTGGTATTGACCCTGTAGTGCAGACCAATTCAGTAAATTCGTACTTATCAGAATCATCTGATAAAACCAGACTAATGGTACCGCAGCGGCTCCAATAGTCCATTTTGTACCAAATTTCAGAGCTCTCTTCACTTGTTCAGACTTGAAATCTATTCTAAACAAGGTGTTCACACTGAATCCAAGTTTCTTGAACAAATATATTGAGATCACAAAAGTTAGCCATTCACCCATATAGTAGCCAACAGCTTGACCTATGGCACCTCCTAATGCCTCACCAAAAACCGGATTCGATGCACCCCAGCCTCTGAAGATGAGAATTGGAATGTAAGGTATAACGACCGTAAAGATTGCATAGTAGAGAATCTGCGTTATTTGCTGATAGTCAATCCTATTCATACCTCTAAACACGTGAACGAAAAGGAGTGTGAATCCAGGGAACTGGAATAAGGAATGACCAATGAAAACATATGATAGATGCGCTAGATATGTATGTGGAAACAGAATCGAACCTGCAAAGGCAACGATTGAGATTTGGACTACTCCTGTAATGCATTGAAACCACACGAAAATCTGTGCGTATTTGATAGCTTCTTCTGGTTGACTTATGCGATACTCTGCGAAGTATTTTGCTAATGCAACACTCGTGCCTAGGTCAAAGACAGTCCATAGCCCAAGAAAGAGATTCACACTAAATGAGTACCATCCTACAGCCTGAGGAAATGGTAGAATGTATACTGGGTATACCATAATTGTAAGTACAACTCTAGGAATCACAATAAGAAGAGTGATGAAGAATTGAATGAGAAATCCACCAATCTGGCGATGCATCCCAACTTCTTCCCAATCACTAATTTCCTCCTCGGTATCTACAAGCAGTTCTGCACGTTCTATCTCTGTGAGTACTTCCGTGTCTTCACGAGACCTTCTTCGCATCCGTATGAATGAAACTCCAGTAGTTATTCCCACGAAGACAACGATAAGACCAATGATTACCTGCTCGTTGAAGTGAGGAACTGGTGAATATGCCCATTCTGCATAGGTATACATCTCCTCTCCGGCAAGGTACGTACTTGATGAATATAGGAAGTAGTTATAGTAAGGCCAGAGCACTAATTGTTGATTTGTTTGTAGTTCAGTATCTGTCATCAACCATGCTGTGTATGTGAAGATTTTTCCTGAATTTACAGTTGTTTCTACAAGTAATGGAGTTCCGTAAGTACCAAAGCCTGTATCGTTTGCCAAGAGAATAGTGGATTCAGATGCTAGCTCTGGTAATACGGACATATTCTTAGTCGGAGGTGCTGAAGACCAGTCTATGTTCATTGCGGGATGACTTGTATCAACCATTCGTGTTACTGCATTCCCATCTGGTGATCCAATAAGATTATTCGATACTGTGACTCCCAATTCTTGGAATCCGGTAGCATTTGCTGTCATCTGCGGACCAAGCAGTATAAACAACCCTCCACCGCTATTGAGGAATGAATTCAAATCAGTAATATCCGCTGGACCCAGTGGCGTATCGACAATCACCAGTGTATCTAAAGAGTCCAGCAATGCATCATGAACTGAGTCATAGCTAGCCAAATTAATTGAATTAGTGTCCAATTCCAAAGCAGTCACAACCGTTGGTGTTGCATCTCCTCCGACAAGCCCAACAGTGATTTGGTCACCAATCTGCGAATCAGTAAAAGGTCCCCCGATGACAATCCCTGTAAGGGCAGCTGGAATTAGAAGTAATCCTACTATGAGCGCTACAATAGGAGTTTGTACTCTTCCCATAGATCTCATCCATCCTTGTAGAGGTATATGCATGAAAACAACCCTCTAATATTCGTGCCTGTTTTTAAAAACAAGAATCGAAAGGTATGATAACCCCCGTGTGCTTACTATTATCATGCCTGATTGGCGAAATATCCTCTATCATAGTGATTGTCTAGATGTATTGAATGAACTAAAGCAATCATTAGAGGAGATGATACAGCTAATCTATATCGACCCTCCCTTCTTCTCTGGTTCAAATTATAGTCTAAAGAAGAAGCATGTTAATGGGAACGATTCGGCTCCTACTCTATCTGAAAAACACACTTACACAGACTATTGGAAGGGTGGTCTTAATGAGTACTTAGATTTTATGAGACCACGTCTTAAATCTATGAGAGATGTTCTTGCGGACGATGGTACATTGTGGGTGCATCTTGACTGGCATGTTTCTCACTACTTAAAAGTCATGCTTGATGAGATATTTGGCTATTCAAATTTTATCAATGAAATTGTCTGGCGCCGCACAAACAGCCCAAAAAGCCAAACTAGTGGTTTCGGAAACCAGCACGATGTCATTCTACTATATGCTAAGGATGAATCTCAAGCAACATTCAACCCTATCTATAGACCACATGATAAACACTCTCTAAGACCTTATAGCTATGAAGACGAGAGAGGTAGATTTCGCCTTATAGAGATTGAAGCTCAAGGTATTCAACGGACTGAGAATAGAAGGCAGTTTGAATGGCGTGGACGTACAGCACCTTACCTCTATCGTCAGGAGCTTTTAGATCAGTGGCAAGGCCAAGGTCTGATCTATAAAAGCAAGAATGACCGTTATTCAAAGAAACAATATCTTACAGATGTTCCCGGTTTACCTGTATCTGATTTGTGGTTTGATATCGCTCCTATACAAGGTTCATCTAAGGAATATACAGGGTTTCTCACACAAAAACCTGTATCTCTCCTCTCTCGGATAATCGAGAGCGCCTCTGATGAAGGTGACCTCATAGCCGACTTCTTTGCAGGTTCAGGATCGACTGCTATTGCAGCTAATCAGCTAAATAGGCGGTGGATCCTTTCTGATATTTCAGATACTGCGATACAAGTAATTCAAAAACGAGTAACTTCCGAAAACGCTTTCACTTTGAAATGCATTGCAGAGAGCGGTGCATAACAGATGAGCGAAGAGATACATGGCGCTTGTGGTGAGCTATATCGTTTCGCAAGAGGGGCAAGAAGTTGGTTTCTAGCACATCTTGAAGATGATAAGGACATTATGACCTGAATGCCTCCTGAAGGTGAACGATCAGCAGCAGATATTGTCAGTCACGTCTGCTGGACATTATCAGCTGTTTCTATGAAGATTGCAGATGATCTGGGTATCAAGATAAATTCCGAACAAGAGCCAACAAATGATTTTATTGAGGGATTGAATCTAGAAATTGATTCAGCCTACAACATCTTTGGGAATCTGGTTCGTGGAATGTCTGATGACGATCTAGAACGTACAACAACCCTTCCACCCCCTGCTAGAATTAGGGAGGGCTCAATTGAACGAGTGCTCAGAATCATGGCTGGGTATCATGTAGTACATCACGCCGGACAGATAGCACATATCATTAAACGCGCAAAACGAGACATTGACTAGTGTGATTGGTCGACTGCCTGTTTGATTTTCCTTATTGCTGCCCCCGGTGCTACTCCTTTAGGACAGACTTTGACACAATTCATTATCAGGTCACATAAAGCTGCACCTTCTGGAACACTCGCTGCATCGATATATCGTGATGGATTTGTGCTTCGTGAATCTTTAAAGAATCTGTAACTCTTTGCCAAAGCTGCAGGTCCAAGATATTCTTCTTTCTCAGCATTTATTGGACAAGATCCAAAACACAGTGCGCACATTATACAATTTACGTACCTATCAATTAGTTTTCTCTCAACTGGACTTTGTAGCCGTGGTTTTTCTCCTTCAACGGGGTCTGCCCATAGTTTCATGATTTCCAAAGTTTTGTAGAATTTATCCATATCTACAACTAAATCTTTCAGGAGTGCAAAGTTCGGTAATGGTTCAATGAGAATCTCATTTTCCCTATCCCATTCGATTTCAGAATTATCTGCTAGGGCTTCGAAAAGTTTCAGATTTGATTCACTCATCTTTATTGATTGAAGTTGGGTCCGACAAGCGAGCATCGGTACTTTGTCTATTAGCATTCCACAACTCCCACATACAGCTCCTCTACATGAATATCTGAAAGATATCGATGGATCAAGGTGGTCCTGAATGTAGAATAAGGCATCTAGAACTGTCATTCCCGGAGTCTGTTTGATTTCAAATACATCATAGTGCGTGATTCCCGCGTGGGACCCTCTGGCTACTCTCAGTTTCATTAGTAACTCCTCTCCTTTACTTCAAATTGTCCAAGGTTGACATTCAGATATTCAATGCTTATCTCATCATCAATAAGAAATGCTAAAGTATGTTTTAGGAATTTAGCATCATCTCTCAATGGATAGTCTATCCGCGTATGTGCGCCTCGACTCTCTTCTCGCATTAAGGCTCCAAGTGCAACAGCTTCTGCAATATCTAAAAGATATCCTAGCTCCACAGCTCTGATAAGCGCATAGTTGAATGGTTCATCCATCTGTCCTACTGCAACATTTCTGTATCGCTTACGTAGTGCTCTGATTTCCTCCACAGCTTCCTCGAGTTCCTTCGCCGTACGAAAAACACCAACTTTCTTATCCATAATACTGTGCATTGCCTTTCGAATTTCAAACGGCGACTCGCCTTCCTTCTTTACACAAATCTCGTGAAGCTGTTCTCTCATTTGAAAAGCTGCTCTATCAACAGATTCCAAATTTGGATTATTTGCAGTCTTTGTAAACTGTCCAGCGCGTTCTCCTACAATTCTTCCAAATACCAATGTTTCAAGAAGGGAATTACCACCGAGTCGATTTGCACCATGCACACTCATACAAGATGCTTCACCAACTGCATATAGTCCTTCTAAGGATGTTTCTCCGTATTTGCTGCAATGAGTTCCTCCCATCGAGTAGTGATGTCCCGGTCTGACTGGAATTGGCTCATCAATTGGGTCTACTCCTGCAAAATACATTGATATCTCTCTGATTCCTGGAAGTCGCTCCATTATCTTCTCTCCACCAAGATGACGTAAATCCAAGTGGACATACTGTCCGTTAATACCCCGTCCCTCATTAATCTCAGTCTGAATCGATCTCGCCACAATATCTCTAGGAGCTAACTCCATTTTATCTGGAGCATATTTCTCCATGAATCGTTTTTCTTCTGAGTTTACGAGATATCCTCCTTCTCCACGTGCACCTTCAGTAATCAAAATACCGGAACCATGTAAACAAGTTGGATGAAATTGAACAAACTCAGCATCTTTCATTGGTGCTCCAATGCGTAATGCCATTGCACAGCCATCACCAGTGTTTATGAGAGCATTTGTTGATTTTCCATAAACCCAACCAAATCCCCCAGTGGCGATGATAACTGCTTTTGCAGCAATGCCTTTTACTTCACCAGATGCAATCTCAAGTGCCGTTATACCCGCAATTTTGTCATGGTGTTTCACCAAGGATGTAGCAAACCATTCAAGGTAAAACTTCACCCCTTTCCTCACTGCTTGTTCGAATGTTGTGTGGAGTAAATTATGCCCAGTTTTATCCGCTGCATAGCAAGTCCGTGGAAATCCAGCTCCTCCAAAGGGTCTCTGAGCAATCCTTCCATCATCTGTACGGGAAAAGACTGTACCCCATTGTTCATTCTCTATAACTGCTCTCGGTGCCTCTTTAGTCATGAGCTCTACAACATCTTGGTCCGCTAGATAATCTGAACCTTTAACGGTATCAAAAGCATGAGCTTCCCAAGAGTCACCCTCTCCTAGTGATGCATTTATACCGCCTTGTGCAGCAACAGAATGTGATCGTAGCGGGTGAACCTTTGTGACAACAGCTATATCTAGATAGTCTGCAACTTCGATAGCAGCTCTCAATCCAGATAAACCTGCACCAATTACAAGGATATCGTGTTCTAATGGCATGATTCTTCTCTTCCAGCTCCAGCCAGTTCAGATGTGTAATAAGTTCCTTAAAGGAGCTTTGCCACCCTCTAAAACGAATGTCAGATCATCGAATTTGGGTCTAGGATTTCATCAAGATTTCCATCAATTTCAATTCCAAGGTACTGTATGGTCTCTCTGATCGTTCGTCCTGTTTCTTGAGCAACTTTAGCTATCTTTGATGCTTCATCATAACCAATTAGTGGGGTCAACTTTGTCACAATCATCAGACTCCTCTCCAATTGACGTGTGATGTTTTGTGTATTTGGTGCCATTCCCTTCATACAGTTCTCTGTGAAGGAAACCAATCCATTTGATAGTATATTTATTGCATCTAACAGATTGACAATAATTAGTGGTTTAGTAACATTGAGATCCAGCGTACTTCCAAAGCCTTCAGCAAATGCAATTGTATTATCATAACCTAATACCTGAATGCACACTTGAATCAGAGCTTCAGCTTGAGTCGGATTGACTTTTCCCGGCATTATAGATGAACCTGGTTCATTCTCAGGTAAAATGAGTTCACCTAGCCCAGCTCTTGGTCCCGAACCCATCCATCGGATGTCATTTGCCATTTTGAGTGCTGCCAATGCAATAGCCCGTATTGAACCACTCATTTTTACGAAAGATAGATGCGATGCAATTCCTTCTGCTTGTATCGCTCGTGCTCTATATGGGTATCCTGTGATTCTTGAAATCTCCAATGACACCTTTTCTGAAAACCCTGCTGGGGCATTTAATCCTGTACCAAGTGCTGTGCCACCTATGGGAAGTTCGTATAATTCGTCCAAGTCTTTCTTTATAGAGTGAAGTGCATTTTCGATTCCTTTGAAGTAAACCTGAAATTCAAGAGACAATGGTATAGGAACTGCGTCCTGTAGATGAGTACGTCCTACTTTCACAATACCTTGGAATTCTTCGATTTTCTTCCTGAGGGTATCAAGAACATTTTCAATTGCAGGAATTAGTTTTTCAGTGATTGAGTGAACCGTCGCTAGATGCATTGCAGTTGGGATAACATCGTTTGATGATTGAGACCTATTCACATGGTCGTTCGGATGAACTGGAAATCTCTTGCCTTTCGGATGATTGAGAATTTCAGCTGCTCGATTTGCCAGGACTTCATTCATGTTCATGTTCGTTTGTGTACCTGAACCGGTTTGATAAATATCAACAGGAAATTGATCGAGCAACTTGCCCTCCAGAATTTCTTCAATACTCCTATCAATTGCATCTGCAATTTCCTTTGAGAAGAAACCCTGTGTGGTATTTACGATGAGACATGCTTTCTTTACTTTTGCTAGAGCTACAAGAAACTCACGTGGCATCTGCCTTCCACTGATTTGGAAATTTTGAATAGCTCTTTGCGTGTTTATCCCCCAATAAACATCCACAGGTACTTCAAGCTCACCAATTGCATCTTTCTCTAATCTCATTTCTGTCATTAACAGTTCCCCTGATATGCCAATGTGTATACTAGATCCGATACTGCTCTACAATAGTCTGTAGCTTTTCCTTATCGGTTATGTGGTCTCGTAATTTCGCATCTGTTGGCAAAGCGAGACCGGAAGCCAGGTCCGGTTTTTCTTCTCTATAGAGTAAACCAATTGGTACCTTCTCAAATTCCATAGCTTTCTGAATTGCTCCCGCCTTGTCAGATGAATCGTGATTTGACTCCTCAAGAGAATATATCCGCTCGTTGAAGAACTTCCATGTCTGTTTTCTATTCCACGTAACGCAAGGCTGAAGGATATCAATAAACGCAAAACCTCGATGCTCAATAGCTCCTTTCATTAACTCGATGAGTTCCTTCTGTTTCCCTGAATACCCCCGGGCAACATATGTAGCTCCTGCAGTGATAGCAAGTGATGCCGCATTAACAGGGTCCATTGGAGCTCCTTGAGGTGGGGGTGATGTCTTTGAAATATATCCCCTTGGAGATGCGGGAGAGAATTGTCCTTTTGTGAGACCATTGACTCCATTGTTGTGCATGAATACTGCGATATTCACATTTCGTCGAGCCGCATGCAAGAAATGACCAAGCCCCTCGCCTAAACAGTCTCCATCTCCTGTGTGAACGAATATTCTGAGGTCTGGATTTGCCATATGGGCTCCTGTTGCATAAGCGATTGGTCTTCCGTGTAGGGTATGGATGCTATTCACATTGATATAATGGGGAATTTTTCCTGAGCAACCAATACCTGACACAAGAAATAGTTCATGATGCTGTATCTCCAGTTCAATCAGTGCCTTCCTTATCGCTGCATGTATTCCAAAGTTCCCACATCCTGTACACCAGGTTATCTCCTGAATCCCTTCAAGTTGTTCCTCTGAAATCATAGAAAATCACCCTCCTTCAGCTGGTCAATTATCCATTTTGCTGTCATGGGTCTTCCATCGTATCTATTCACATGATGATGAACATCGAGTCCCGTTTCCATACTCACTAGTTTGGCAAATTGTGAGGTTACGTTCTGTTCTACAGCAATCATCTTCTTTGATGAATTGAAAACTCCTCTTAGTTTTTCAGTCCTTAATGGATATAGATCACAGTAATGTAATTGACTGATGGATACTCCTTCAGATGTAAGTATTTTCACAGCTTCATTGGCAGCACCCCAT
>Ga0315553_10000595_pt1 | contig 31488 bp, 27 predicted proteins | sample SalMarSW160140MG_FD_203099 | JGI IMG/M metagenome (GOLD analysis project Ga0315553, IMG submission 203099) | Salt marsh sediment microbial communities from the Plum Island Ecosystem LTER, Massachusetts, United States - Salt Marsh Sediment SW1601-40 ... | reverse complement strand
CACCCCTGTTCACAGAACAAACACAGAAATTTGGAGAACTACAGAAGAAGGCTCTGTTGAATTCCTAGGACGAAATTCAGTTTTCATAATGCCCCATAAAAAGCATATCATCAATTGATTAATAGATTTTCATTTTCATGAGCTCATACACTGTGGTTGGGGTAAACAGCAAAATTACATCACATCCTGTGCACGTTGTGGTATAAAATTGTGAAGTGTTTGCTCCTTAGAACCTAATAGCAAGGACTACTGTTATTCATGCTCTAAGATTCAACGGAGCGCCAATACCAAACGCGGCTGCACATGCTTCTGTGTTTTCGTGATCTTTAGCATCGTCCTTCTTATTGTTCTCGTTGCTGGATAAACTCTTTAAATGAATACTCTCCATAGACATCTGAGATGGTGTGGTTGGGATTTGAATGATTAGAAGAATATTGACAATTGTATTCTTTCTGCTCTCTGGCATTGTGTCACTAATCGGTCTCATCGTGAGTGAACTAGGAGCATACAAAGGTGGTTTATCAAGTATGGTAGGTGCTGCGTTTACCATCTGTATTTTCATTGCTGTCTACCTATCATATCTCTCTTCAGGACTCTCCCTAGGAGGTCTTCGAAAAACACCGTATTATCAATATGGCGACATGGAAATGGAATGGTACCGATCAGCCACTCCTACAACATGTGGTTGCTGTTTAGGTCCATTTCTAATTATGGCTGTGCTGTTTATAGCATCAGGTTATGAAAATTCGGAATTAGTGTTTGTGCTTTATATCGTTGCAGGTGTGTTGAGTATGTTCGGTGGCTTGACGACTGAATACAAAGATACCCATGGTGAATAGAATCTGAGTTTCTAGACCGATTTTTTTTGTTCAGTATTTTCCAAGAACCCAAGGACTCCATTGAGTTCTTGTTCCTCGTTTTTCAAGATGAACCTGCAACCTTTTCCTTATTGCATACAATTCTCGGAATCGCTCGTGATCTGAATATCCATTTAGTTCTCGTGCAAGTTCATCAAAAATGGCAAGGGGTACATTTTGGAAACAACCCACAACATAATTCTGGTTCTTCTTTCCTCGCAGGAATGCTCTCAAAACTCCCTTCAGATAGTTACGCTCTGCAATAGCTATTGGAGTTACTGTCATGCTAATACCTCACGTGTTTCTCAAATATATTATAGTATATTATATAGAAAAGTGTAATCTGTATCTCTCAGCCAAGAAAAAAAAAACTCTGAATTGTTAAGATTGATTATTATGTTGAGATTTTCAAGAAACCTTTTTGGGGTACGTCTTGAGTTTACCTAATAATTATGGATAGTACTGTCATGTTCCTGGCATTTTAAGTAAGATAGAAAAAGAAGATTCATAACATCGTGTAGATATTCTATTACTTGTTAGGTGGAGAATATGTCCATGAGTCTAATTGTTGGAGCCATAGGTTTTTCGATGTTGGTAATAATTAGTGGTATCTGTAGTCGTAAATCAAAAGATACAATTCATGACACTATGGAAACTTATGTTCCAGAAGTTGAAGAACCTAGAGCTGAACTGAAGGAATTACCTATTGAGACCATCGAAGGTATTGGTCCGAAGTATGGAGCAATGCTAAGGGATGAAGGTATTGAAACAGTTTCGGAATTATTAATCACTGACCCTATCCGCGTTGCAGAGATTTGTGGTGTAGGAGAATCACAGGCGCAACGATGGGTTGCTATGAGTCGGTTTTGCTGGCTTGATTCCGTTTCGGAGGAGGATGCTGAGGCAATCGTCTATGGGGGTGGTATCCTTGATATAGATGAATTAGCTGAAGCTGATGCTGAAGAATTACTTGAAGAGATTGAGAGTGCAGTTGGTCGAGATATTGTGAGAATTCCTGAGGGATACACATTCAATCTTGATAAGGTCAAGAGCTGGATTAAAGAAGCAAAAAGTCTTGAATAGTAATCGAGATGGAGGATTCCTAACGATTGCACCAAATACAAAGCCATCTATATAATTAATATACTGGTTACCGACCATCTAATACCCAAAAGATTTTGGCTGTATGGATGTGGAGGTATAGTACCTATGGGTAGATTTGATTTTAGTTCATGGTATACAACTCTCGTCCTTAGAACTGGGTTGGGACATAGCTGGACTAGAACCGTAGGATGGTTTCTTGCACACAGTATAATTACAGGATCATTTATTTTCTTTGCGGGATTAGGCGAAAACATCATCTATGATGCATGGACTTATGTTTGGTTTGGAGCTTGGATTTGTCTTGTCTTCATCATTAGGCGAACTACAAATGGCCTTGCTGAAACTCTTGGAGTACCATTAACAGATTCACATTTCTATACATCCGATATATACAAGTTTGCGAAGAAGCAAGGCAACAACGTCATAGGTAATGATGATTTCAGTAAGTCGGCGAATGCATTTCTTCATCAACCCGCTGAACTCATATTAGGTGTTATAGCATACATTCTCTTCGCATATGGATTCATTCCTTGGAGTTATCAAGGGGGATTATATGGACTGACTCCGTATCCATGGTTCGATTTAGTCCTATATGCGAATCTAATATTCTTCTTCTTTGACTATCTCCTCTTTTCTTCAGTGATATTTGTTGTCCTAGGTCTATTATACCCTCTTCTAAGAGTAGATTTGGGGTGTGAAACGGAATTGGACAAATTAAAGGGAGAAATTGAGAATATGGGAATTGAATCCCCCGTGGAGAAAAATGTTATTCTTTTTTTTCCTATCAGGATTCGAAGAATTGGACACTCCATTGCTGATGTAACTTTGGGTGCATTTGGTTTGGTTTTGCTTCTCGAAGTTTATTGGTTAGTGTCGAATACGATGAAAGGGCTCGAGTTTTCATGGAGTGGACTAGTACTCCTTATCCCCCTATTCTTTGGAACACTGATCGCTTTCATTCTTGCACAGAAGAAACTACATGATACATTGAGTCCCTACTGGGAAGACATCAAACTCAACTATCCCACACTATTAACTGCTGAATATGGAGTGTTAAGTCAGAAGGATATAGCAACGACTGTTCTAGAGAATTCCAGACGTTACAAATTTGGAATACTCCTAATCTTTATTCTTGGATGTACCTTGATAGATTACCATTTATTTCAACTAATTGGACTTGAAATCTGGACTGCTGTCGGAATTCAAATAGCAGTGATGGCTGGTTTGATGCAAGGATGGCAGTTTGTAGAATAAATATTACAAACAGAACGACTAAATACCAAAGGAATTCTTAATTTCAGGAGTTTAGATGACAAAACTTCTCATCACAGATACAACACTTAGAGACGCGCATCAGTCACTCATAGCAACAAGAATGCGTACAGAGCATATGCTACCTATTTGTGAGAAAATAGACAAAGTTGGGTATAATTCACTTGAGATGTGGGGTGGTGCAACATTTGACTCCATGATGAGGTTCCTTGATGAGGATCCTTGGGAACGTGTCGAGCTCCTGAAGGAGCACATGCCAAAAACCAGATTCCAGATGCTCTTACGCGGTTCTAATGTAGTAGCCTATCGACAATACGCTGACGATGTCTTAGAAGCCTTTGTGAATGAGGCTGTTAAGGTTGGTATTGATATCTTCCGAATCTTTGACGCTTTGAATGATGTACGTAATATGGAAGCGGCAATGAGGTTTGTGAAACGTGAAGGTGGACATGTGCAGGCAAGTATCTGCTACACGTTGAGTCCGTTTCACACAAATGAGAAGTTCGTTGAAAATGCAAAGGATCTATACGCATTAGATGCTGACTCGATCTGTATCAAGGATATGGCTGGACTCATATCGCCGAAAAACGCGTTTGAACTTGTATCGATGTTGAAAGATGAGATTGATATCCCGATTCAGTTGCATACCCACTATACAAGCGGAATGGGTTCGATGGCATATCTTCGAGCGGCTGATGCAGGCGTCGATGTAATAGACTGTGCAATCTCTGCCTTCTCAATGGCGACTTCGCAACCTGCTACTGAATCAATGGTTGAGGCATTAAAAGGAACACCTCGTGATACAGGTCTTGATTTGAAATTACTCTCGGAGATTGCTGATTATTTCAGAAAGGTGCGGGGTAGATACGTGCAGTATGAAGGTAGTCTACAGGGTGTCAATCCTCAAGTCATAGTCTTTCAAGTTCCTGGTGGTATGCTGTCAAATTTGGATAATCAACTTCGTGAACAGGGGGCACTAGACAAGTACGATGAAGTGTTAGAGGAAGTCCCACGTGTACGAGCTGATCTTGGATATCCCCCACTTGTCACTCCTTCAAGCCAAATTGTTGGAACTCAAGCGACACTCAATATAATTACTGGTGAGAGGTACAAGATGATCCCCCATGAGGTCAAGCAGTATGTCCGAGGATATTATGGGCGACCTCCTGCTGAGATTAATCCAGAAGTCAAGAAATTAGCTATCGGTGATGAGCAACCCATAGATTGTCGTCCAGCAGATCTTCTTGAACCAGAACTTCCAGCCGCACGAGAAGCACTGCAAGATATCCCACATGAGGAGAGAGACCTTGTGTCCTATGCTCTCTTTCCACAGTATGTACTCGATTTTCTAAAACGGAAAGCCAAACGTAAGAAGCGCGGTGAACTTACTGTTGAGCATGAGCTTGCCCTGATTGCCTCGGTACTTCACAAGAGCGGGTCTGGGGCTGTCAGGATGCTATCAACCGGATATGTAAAAACAGGTTGGTCACAGAGTTCCGGTGAACCTGTAATTCAGGGTGGGGTTGGTGGCAACTGGGATCGTCAATCCTCTAGCTGGGCTTCAATTGGAAGGAAGCGAATAATGCGTGATCGCTCTCAGGGTGGTATATGATGAGTTCAGAATACAAAATCCACTTCGAAGACAAAGAATACCATGTAGAGGTGAAACGCTTGGATGAAGGTGGTTTGCTTTTTATCAAAGTTGGAGAAGAAGGTTTCACAATGAAAGTAGAGGAGTGTGAAGATGGTTCATGGTCAGTCAATGATACAATATCTGATCATGCTATGAAAATCCTCAAACGATCTGGTAAGGACGTATCAATTGAACTCAATGGTGAGTCTCGAGAGATTGAATGGGCGCGAGTACGAAAAGCACAAACTACAGCAGTGACAGGTGCACCAACTAGTACTGGTGGTCCCAAAATTTCTGGCGGAGTCTATCCTCCGATGCCTGGAAAAATAACAGAGGTCCTGGTCGCAGTCGGTGATTCAGTCAAGTCTGGAGATACTGTTTGTATTCTTGAGGCTATGAAAATGTTCAATGAGCTTAAAGCAACCTCCGATGGGATAATAAAAGAAGTCAATGTAGAGTCCGGCTCTGCTGTGAATCCTAATGACCTGTTAATACTCATCGAATAGGTGTTTGTATGAATCGTCCTGTTTTCATCGCTGGTGTTGGAATGACTCCATTTGGAGTGCTACATGACTCAATTACAGAATTATCTAGCAAAGCATCTCTTCAAGCGCTCCAAGATTCTGGTCTTGTTGATGCAAGAATCGATAGATTAGTTGTCGGTTGTCAGAATCCCGATGAATTCACTGGGATTGGACATCTTTCAACTATCATGAGTGATCAACTTGGTCTTGTGCCAAGCGGCGCGACGCGCGTAGAAACTGGACCCTCCTCTGGTGCAAGCGGATTTGAGGTGGGCTGTTCATTCATTGCTTCTGGTCTTGCAGAATCTGTCTTAGTGATTGGGGCTGAGAAGATGTCTGAGGTGGGTCGTGGAATTGCTTCAAAGATCCTAGCAAAGATGATGTCCAATGAGAATGAGACCAGGTATGGAGCTACACCAACTGCTCTTGCCGCATTGATTACACGAAGATACATGCATGAACACGGTCTCACTCGAGATGAACTCTCTCTTGTACCTGTAAAAGCACATAGGAATGGAGCAAAGAATCCTCTTGCTCATTTTCAAAGGGAAGTGACTATTGATGAAGTAAACGTATCTCGAATCGTTGCTGATCCACTCACTTTGTACGATTGCTCTCCGATGTCTGATGGAGCTGCAGCAGCTCTACTAGTTTCTGAAAAGTATATTCCGAAACTACCGAGCAAGGAACTCATTGCGAAGGTTCTTGGTGTTGGGCATGCGACTGATTTTCACGCAATCCAACACCGTGATTCCATAACATCTTTCAAAGCCACTAAGGTTTCTGCTGATGCTGCATTCAAGATGGCAAAGTGTACAGTCAAAGATATTGATGTCTTTGAATTACATGATGCATTCTCAATCCTTGAACTTGTGAATATGGAAGACATTGGTCTATTTCCAAAAGGTGAATCTATCAACTTTGTAAGAGATGAGATAACTGCTGTCCACGGAGATACACCTGTCAATCCCACCGGGGGGTTGAAATCCCGGGGTCATCCAACCGGGGCTACAGGAATGGCTCAAATTCACGATTTGGTCCGTCAATTACGAGGTACAGCTCCTAAAGGATTGCAAGTGCAATCTGCAAGAAAGGGGCTCGCTCATAACATAGGTGGACTTGGAAATAACATGGTTGTGTCCATACTCGAATGCTTTAGCTAGAATTTTGAGACTCGTACAAGATTATCTTATAATTAACAGTTTCGTTTACCCTTTAGCAAAAGTAGTCAAATCAGATAGATGAACCAAGAATCTTGTTTGGCTGGGACCTGAAAAGAGTACGCTTCATCTATTGAATGTGAAAATGGATCAATATTCAGGTTCATCGTCTGACTGATATGCTTTCAAGGATGGATAGTGAAATGCCCGAAGGTTTGGCAGTACTGAAATGGGATGATGAGCTAGGGCCAGTAGTGACATCAAAAACACCAAAATCTCTCAAAGTGGGACTAGATCCCACAACGAGTATGCGAGTATATGGAATCGCAACACTTGGTGAAACAGAAGAATCACAAAAACCCGGCTTTAGTTCTTTAGCTTTTGATGAGTTCAAGCTCGCCGTATATTATGGTGGGCTCAATATGCACTTGAAAGGACAACCGTCAATGGTATTTCTTGTCTTGCAACCTGATGAAGATTCTGATGTTTACAAGGATGCACTACCAGAAATAGCGACTCGGATTTTCTTGAATGCAGATGATGACAAATATACAGAGATGGTTCCCAAGCTATTCAAGCAGATTGCACGATACACTCAGATGACTCCTGAACAACGCCAAGCATCTATCGTAAGCGATCCTGTTCGTCGTGCTATTCTGCAGACTTTGATGAAGAACGGAACAATCCAATCGTCTGACCTTGAGCAAATCATCTTCGAAGAAGTAGGCAAGAAGATTGACGTTGACATGGTTCTTCGTCCACTAGTAAAGATGGGAATCATTGCAACTGGTTGGATTGAAGGACTTGCTTCAGAGGTCATTTATCTCACACGTGCAATTTTCCTTCTTAGAAAGACTTCTCTTGAATCAATTAAGGCTGCAAGGTCTGGAAAAGTGCCGCCTGAAGTTGGAACGCAGTACTTAGATTCAAGCAAGCGATACCATCGTGAATATGTTGCCAAACTTCGAAAGGATCTAACTGAAGCAATTTGGATTGAGGCTGAGGATCTAACTAGATATATGCTAGACTTTGAGGCATACGATATAGTCCAAATCTTAAGGAAAGGTCCACAATTAACAGAAAAATTAGAGGCATTGCTTGATGCATCCAAACCCAATCTTAGGAAGCAATTGACAAACCTTGAGAAAGCAAATATAATTTTCAGGACCAGCGACGAGGACGGGAAAGAACATGTTCTGTTAAAGTGCAATCCTGAAGTAGTCACTGTTTATCCAGAATGGCTAATCGAACGTACAGTTGAGCTTTACAATCAAGAGGAAATACCAAGTCGACAGGCTATCCATTATCTCGAAGTTCTAAAGAATTTCCATCCTGATTATGCAACTTCAGCAATGATGGAGGGCGTCTAAGATGTTCAGAAAGCGAATTACAATTATCGCTGCAATAGCATTGTTTCTGATGTTGCCAACAGCGGGTAACATGGGCTCTCCATCGACATCATCTATTGCAGATTTCATACCCGAAACTGATGGATACCAAGTCGCCGCTGATCCTGATGCAGCTAATTGGTGGAATTCGACATACATCTATCGACGGTATGTCAATGTTTCGGAACCGGGATTAGCTGGTCGGACTCTAGTTCCGGTCCATGTATATCTGGAATTCGAGAACGGGCATTGTTATGGTGATTCTATTAGAGTTCTATATTACACCGATCCTGATTCAGTAGAGCTGCCTTTCCAAGTATGGAATACGACCTATGATTCAACTGGAAACTACATTTTGTCAACGCGTGTGTCCTTTATGGTAAATGTCACACTCAGCTCCTTTGATCAGAATTACTACATTTACTATGCCAAAGAAGATGTGGGTTCAGTTAGTTATCCTAACTTCTATCCGTTTGTATACAAAAGCTATACCTTCTCATTGGTGAATCTTGCATCATACTATGATGATAACAATTACTTCGTTGAGAAATGGGATGATGCAACCGAGAGATGGGTCGATCCACGAACAATAGATACACGTTGGTCCTCATCACAAGTTACTCCTGACAATGTACCTAGCGGGATGTTGGATGCATTTGAAGTAATGAGATATGAACCAACTGCACACTCATACACTCCGGGATACTTCTGGGGTTCATATGCAGTATACTCCAACTATCCCATGGCTGTATCAATGGGCCAAGGAAATATAGGCCAAAACTCAATTGTAAATGACTGGTGGCCTGGTGTTGATCAAGTCAGTTCTGGTACCGGGACTGAATATGTCCTTGGTGGTGTTGAAGGAGCTAGTGGTGGAGATAAGGGGAAATATTGGATTCAAGCTGTAGAGAACCATACTGAAGTCTACGTCTGGACCGCATTGCTTATCGAGGATACTGGTTGGGAGTTCTACAATGGAAGCTCCGTTTTATCATGGCCTGCTACTCTTAAGGAAGGTGAATACATCTCAAAGAAGAATGTTTTCTATACAAGTTATTTGTATGTGAATACAACTGCACCAGTGATTACACGGCAGGGTGATGTTGACTCTTCATATGCACGAGACATCATGGGTTTCTATCCTGATATTAATGGTGCATTAGCTGGTGAAGAATTCTTTATGATTGACATGGGGAATAATGCTGATGTATTCAGGCTTACAAATCTTGGTGATAGTAATGCTATTGTTTCCTATAGACGAAAGTCGACTGGAGGCTGGTCAACTTGGACTTCATTGGGAACTATCGGACCCAACGGTTCCAGTACGATAGCTAAAGGGTCCGCTGGTAGTAGTGATCCTGAGGATATACTTCATGTCAAGAGTTCAACTGGCTCAATGCTAATGATTGAAGGAATTTACAATTATGCAACAATGAGCAATGACGAAGGCGATTGGGCTCCGGCAACAACTGGGGACCGTTTTGGTACAACATTCAAGCTATGGGGTGTCAGATCATGGAAATTCATGTTTGTCGCTACTGAAGCTGCTGAAGTGACAATCACTGGATACAATGGTGGTACTGTCACAATTCCAGCAGGTGGTGTCAGTGAATTTAGACCTTGGTCTACATCTGCTTCTCTTTTCCACATAGTTTCAAACACATCAATTGGCGTTGTTGATGTAGGACAATTCTCCACATCTTCTCCTTATGCACCAACTGGAGACACCGGATATGGTTGGCAAGTTCCTGCTTATGTGCCTGAACAAGATCAGAATGGAATTTCCATTATGCCTAGTAATGAGCGCCATCTCTTCGAGTTTGATATCACAGTCGTTGATGTTGATGGGTTCGTAGTTGAAGGTGCCACAGTAGGATTGTACGTTCCTGGTACTGGAGTCCTCTGGGAGGATTTGAATACTAAGACGAGAACTGGAACATCTGATTCGAATGGCCTTGTGATTTTCGAAGGTCTCGATAATGAAACATATGAGATTCGAGTAGAGATTGATGCAAAATCTTGGCTAACCACATCACTCTCCTCTGTTGTTGTTCAGAAGTATCAGAATGAGTCCATTGTAGGCTCAGTATCTCCGGTAACAATAACGCTTCCAATGGGCTCTTTCGATGTCCACTACGAAGACTTGATTGGAAACGTAATGGCACAAACCGCTGATGAAACAACCACGATCCGTGCCAGCACTGATGGATCTGGTGATGGATCATCCTATTATGGTCAGACCACGACAAACAGCACAGGCTGGGCCAGTTTCTATAGGCTACCAGTTAATGATTATTCTTTCTTTGCACAATATACTGGGAATGTGTCCTCATACTCCTATGTTCAGATGAAGGAATATGGTACATGGTCACTCTCGAGTAGTGATTTTGGTAATGGTCCGTTCTCAAAGAACTTTGTTTTACCCTTAGTCACACTCAATCTGAATGTACTAAGCTGGGATGATCTAGCAGTTGAAGGCGCTTACATAAAAATAACCAATTCACTTGATACACTTGAGGCTTATCCACTAACACGTATAACAGATGCCAATGGTGATTATGTATTCTATCGTGTTGTGAATGGAACTTGGAGCGTTGATGTCTGGAAGAATGATGATTATCCTGATACACCTGTTGTACGAAATGATACTGTTTCATTAGACAATATCCAAGGTGAATATTCCAAGACTATCGAGTTGGCACTAACTCGTCTAATTGTTCAGGTGAAGACCGATCCTGTGACTGTTGTTATTGGTGCACAGGTTAACATTACTCTGATAGATTCAGGTCTTATCGCCCAAGGTGTTACAAATAGCACTGGACATGTCACATTCTTCAATATCCATGGTAACATGAGTTCACCCTACTTAGTAGCCTATAATCTGACTGTACAATCAGGTGACCAGAAGAACGATACTGTGACATCCATTAAATGTGACTATGATTGGAGATACATCAATGTCATATACATAACAACCCCAACGTATAATGACTATTATACGGAGCTGAACTCTACAAAGTACTATATCACGGTGAAATATGGTCAGAACGCAACTTTCACGGTTGGATATTACGATCGAGACGATTCTGGTACAGGAACGGTTTCCTTAGATGCCTCATCATGGGTTAATTTCTCAATCTATCTAGAAGGCGCTTACATAGGAACAGGAAGTTGGGCTTTCACAGGACCTGGCGACATTTGGGTTTCACAATCCTCACCGATTAATTTCGATATGATTGTATCAACATTTTACTGGGGTCTTGATGTCTCTGATTCGCCATATACAATACGTATCAATGCACATACTGATTCGCCATGGCTGAATCCTGCAGAGATTCTAGTGTATATCACAGTTCAGAATGCACAGACTAGTACAGGTATTGGTGATGCATCAATCAGCGAATATTACAAGACTCATGATTCACATGATTTCTGGTTGATTGATATTACGAGCAATCCTGATGTAAATCTAACCTCTCTCGACTTCTTCACATATTCAGTGAAGGAAGGTGCGAGCGAAGTTCGAAACGGTGCATTGATTACAGTATCACATATCTATCAACTACCTGAGGATGCGCTTCACGGACTTGAGGTTGGAACCTATACCTTGACAGTCTTCCTAGGAAAGCAGAATTACCTTAATCAATCTGTCATAATAGATATTGAGATTACTGCTGTTCCAATGGCTGTATCAAATATCAACTTTGGAAGCTATGTCTGGGATACAACCGGTCAAAGCTTCACATTCAGCTATATCTTCAATTTTGATGGAAATACTACAAACCCTGACTTGGCAGCTGTGTACGTGTCAGTTCAATGGTTGACATATTCCGGTGGTATCGCATATGGTTCACCAATAGTTGCTACAATTGATTCTGTTTCAAATGAGATTACCTTTGACTTTCCCGGTGACCATGTTCCGTCAGGAAATTGGAATGTTTCCATTACCTGTTCAAAGGATAACTATGGCATGGCCATTGGTTACTTAACAAGTCCCGTTATCGTACTTGACGCTCCAACTATTTTAACATCCGAAACTTCTTCGAGTGTCATTACTCCTTGGCAGACTAGTGCAGTCATTGAAGTCCGATTTGCTCGAGTCAGTGGAGATGTAGGTCTCATCGGAGCGAGCCTAGCCCATAACTGGACAGATTCTGTATCACTCATCTATCAAGGTGATGGTGTCTATAGAATCACCCTAGCAACCTCCATTGCAGCAGACATTTATCCAGTACGATTAACTCTCTCAGCAACTAATCACGAGAACAGCTTTGTTGAGGCAACAGTTACAATACTCATACCTCTGCTTATCGAAAGCGATTATTCTTCAGCTGAAGATCCACTTGAAACATACTGGACGCGAATGTTTAACATCAGTGTCATGTTGTTGGACCAGTCTAGAGGCAATGCCCCAGTTGAAGGTGCAATACCTCAGTATACCTGGCATCTTCAGTTTGTCGTTGATAAGAGTGGCACTCTAGCAAATCTGACTGGAGGACTATATTATGTGACTCTCAATGCACAAGATGCGATTCCATTAGATGATTTGTATAACGTATTCATCACTGTCACTATGCCTGGTGCATCCGATGCATCAGTCACGATATTCGTAAAAATCAGTGCAGTACCAAACGAGATTGTCATTCCAATGGACTACGAGTTCATGGAAGCATACTATGCAGATAGCTTCGCGTTATCTTTCTATTGGAATAACACTCTTGATAACGAAGCAATCAAAACATTTGACATAGCGACTTATCGAGTTCTTGGTATCACAGATAATATCACTACAGGCGTAAACAATGGTAATGGATGGTATACAATTATTGTCAATACCGCTGCGTTGAGTATGAATGCAGCTGAACAGGGAACGGTCTACATGATTCGAATCACCATGTTTCTGGATGGATTCCAAGCTCATGAGTTTGCATATTCAATCATCCTTGTAAAAGAGACTCCCGCTTCCCTCGTTGTTGAATCAATTGACAGAGTGAACTGGTCTGACTCCTTTGACATTACAGCAAGACTCTATGATGCTGAACATGGGGGTCTCATCTATGAAGGTGCAACTGTCACTGTTCTTTATGGTGTACATTCTGAAGTGATGACCTATAATTCACTAGAGGGTACTTTCACTGCTTCAATTCAATCTGATGAGTGGTTTGCAGCAAGTACAACTCCATATGCTTTGACGTTCACCTATATCTTACCAAACTACATAGATAGTGCAAATACTACGGCTGTCTTTATTGATCCGATTCCAGGTATTATCATCAAGGAATTACCTGTAGTCTATGAATACACTTGGACAAACACTTTCTTGTTACGTGTTGAAGTCCATGAAGACTATGGTACAAGATCTCCCCTACAGAACGTTATGGTTTATTATCAGTGGAGTGGAACTAGTGAACTATACCCGCTAACATACTACTTTGATATCTATGATTTCTATAATGTCACAGTATTAACTGGAGCTGTTCCTGCTGGAACATATGACTTGCTGGTTATTGTAGATAATGAGAACTATACCATTCCTGCCCTAACGATACCTGTGGTCATCAACAAGGTTGATACTTCACTAGAATCAGACTTTAATTCCTATGAGGTATATTATGGTGATACTGGTTTAGCTATCTTACTAAATTACAGTGTAGCTGATTCAAGCGTAGACTTAACCGGACCACTCGCTGGTGCCATTGTTAGTATGAACTATGCTGGTTCTCTGTATAATGCGACATATCAATCTGGAATCTATAGATTGAATTTCAATCCATCAGAGATGAATGTATCCTTAGTGCCAGGTCAATTTACATTAACGATAACAGCCCATCGACCAAACTATGAGATACAAACCATTAATCCAATTCTTACAATTGTTGCAAGGACTTCATTAAGTGGACCTGAAATTCTTATGGAGGAAGGACAACCTGTCGTTGTGGTGGTTCAGTATCTTGATATCTCATCAGGCGTACCAATTGGACCTGATACGATAACATCTCTGACTCTTGTGACATCTACAGCAACCTATGAGTTCGACGACTTCACTTGGAATGGAACTCACTATTCCATCACACTGACTTCTGAACAGATTGGGCCAGTACGAGCAGAAGCATATCAATTGCAAATAAATGCAGAAGCGCCTCTCTATGAATCACAGGATGAACAAGTGATTAGAATTACCATCTCTGAGGCAATGATTGATGTTCTGGGATTCATACCCCTTCCCTTCCTGCAAGGTTTGATTGTACTTCCCGTATCCCAATTTCAGCTTATTCTCATGATGTCTGTAATCTTCATTGGTGCCGTTGCGATTGGTGTCGGTGTCCGAAGATGGAGAGTGCCCTACCAGATCAAGCAGATTAACAAGGCGGTTGGAGCGATGGAGGATGGAAAACATGCTTCTGTTGACAACATCAAGAATATGGGTATGGTTGTATCAGAACTACTTGCTGCTGGGCTCGCTGAGTTTGATATTGCTGCACCTATCATCGATGTGGTCGCTGTTAGTGAATATGAGGATATTCTCACTGACGATACCGAGGAGCTCCTTGATGAGCTTGATGCATTAGATGGCATAGGTGTAGATGATTCAACTCCCTCTGTCCCTGAAGATGACTTTGAGTCTGAGCTCGCAGCTGAGCTTGATGACCTGGTGGAGGATTCTGATGTAGCAGCTGTTCCAGAACCAGAGCCTGAACCAGAGCCAGCCATTGGGGACGAAGAGGTTGAGGTTGATTCTGAGGATGTTCCTGAACCAGAGTTCGAACAAGAACCTGATGTTGAGGTTGAAGAGGCTGAGGCTGAAGTTGTTTCTGAACCTGAATGGACACTTGAAGCAGAATCTGAAGAGGTGTTCGAAGAACCTAAGGAACCTTCTGAAGATGAACCCGAAGCAGATGTTGAGGAGTTTGAAGAAGAAGAGCCTGAGCTTGAATCAGATGATGTGGATGATGAGGATTTCGAACAAGACGATGATTCGTCAGATTATGAAGAGGAATCCACTGAGGATTTTGAACTGTCTAAAGATGAAGCGATAGTGGATGATACTGAAGAGAACTTGGATGATGATTCATCTAATGATGTGCTCGATGATGAACCAGATGAAGCTGAGCCACTCTCAAAAGCTGAACTCATTGAACGTCTACCTGATGAGATCAAGGAATCCATGTCTGAAGATGAGTTGAAGAAACTCTCTAAGAAAGAACTCGAAGCTCTCCTAACTTCAATTGAACATGAATCCGATTTGGAGGAATAAAAGACTGATTGATAGAGAGATATTCCCTCTATCATCGCTAATCTTTCACTAACGAGCCTAAAATGAGGAACTGAAAAGCAATGGGTGCGAAAATGCTCTATAATAGCTCGATGGAAAAGACAAACAAGATAGCCTCAAATGAGGTAATTCCCATTTCTCTCTGTCAAGTTTATCCTTACAAGACCAGACAATACCTTATTTCCAGCAGCGGAGGCTTACATTGAATGATACGTGAGATTCATGTATTTAGAGATAATCAAACACTCTTCAGTGACGTAATCGTCCCCAACAAAGATCTGAGCACAGACGCAATTATGATGCTCGTTTCTTCATCTACGAAAAAACTCCAAGAATGGAAAATTGATAGCATGGAGATTGAACGCTTTCGCTACGTGTACCTGAATTCGCATGAAACTCAATTCGTTATTACTATGGATAGACAAGCTTCCCTGCAGAAAGTCAATGAAGCGATGATGAATATAGTGTCAAAATTCATGACTGCATTTGAGAGATGCCTGGAATCTGATGAGTGGAAATCTACAGACTTTAGTCCCTTTGGTGCAGGATTCAGACAGATTATAGGTCGAATCCCCGTCAAAGTTTGTCTAGCTGGGCACGGTGGTACTGGAAAAACCACGCTTCTTGAACTAGCGACACTTCCATCACGAGGGCCTCCCCAACAATACGTACCCACTTTTTTTGGTGATAAAGCTCTTCTGAAAGCAGATTTTGACCCATATGTCTTCAGTATGTTCGACCTTGGTGGACAGGATCGATTCGTTCAAGAATGGGGAAAGATCATTCGTTCTGGTAGTATGGTTGTTATTGTATCTGATTCAACAACAGACAACATAGCTTGGACAAAACGTGTCGCATACCCTGTATTAAAAAGCGAACTTCCCTATGCTCGGATTATTGCTATAGCTAATAAACAGGACCTTCAGGGTGCTCTCTCCCCGCAGGAGGTTGGAAAAAGACTAGGTGTTCCAGCCTATGGAATGCAGGCGAACAAGAGAGATTTTAGAGAGAGATGGTTAAAATTACTACGTGCTCTTGCTTTTGAAGAAGTTGATTTCAATATTGTAGGAGACATAGAGGTTGAATGATATGTCCGAATTTGATGATATTACTAAGAGTATAGTCAGTGAAGAAGAACGGAAAAAGCTGATTGATGAAATAAGTAAAATGAAGGATGTTCTAGATTCATTCAAGTATGGTCTGAACTTTGAGCAATTTGCTGATGAGATCTTCAAGACTATTGATCGACAAACCCTCGCCATAAAGAAATTGGATGAGCTGATGTCTGATATTGTTTCAAGAATGGCACGTCTTGAATCTCAGTTTAAGGAAGGAATCAGCATACGTGTATCTTCAATGGCTGAAGGAGCGATAGCTGAAATCCAAGAGGGTTCTGATATTATCCTTGATGATTCAGTATCTAGTGTACGTGACTCAGAAATTCCTGAAGGCGATTCAAAAGATACTGCTGAACTTGAACAAGAAGCCGCTGAGATTGAGGTGAAAATGGCACGGTTATTTGAGAAAGAGAACGAGCTTCTCGAGATGGTGCATAATGATCCAGCTGGTGCTGAGGAATATGAAGACAAAGCCAGAGTAGCACGCGAAATGAGAACTGAGCTTGAGTCAAGACTCAAGAAAATCAAAGAACAACTTCGATGAAGAAGGTGATTATAGTTGGGACTATTTGATAAATGGCGTCGAAAATCGGATACAAGGACACAAGCAGTTGTTCGAGGAAGAGAACATATGCGTCCTGCTAAGCCTCTACCTGAGAGAGAGGAACGTGTTAAATTTGATGAGGTAGCTCCAGAAGTACAGCAAAAGCTCCTATCCTTGGTTGCAGAATATGAACGTCTCTCTAGAAGACGTGATGAGCTCCAGAGAGAGCGTGGTGAATTGACATTCAAACTGGATAAAGGGGAGCTAACTGCAATGGAGTTTAGAAAACAATTGAGGGAAAAGATACAGGAAGCATCTCGTTTAACTGAACGTATGAAGGAAACATCCAATCAGCTCTCTGCTTTAGGATATCGTGGTGTGTTAAATTAGAGGTGTATGAGTGTCGGATAAAGAACTTGATATGTCTGAACAAGAAGAGCCAGACGTATCCGAGGAAACAAAACGCCTTATGGATGAAGCCATGAGTAAGGCAGATACCACTCTTGAATCTGACGTAGATGATGATATACCAAAACAGGCAAATACAACTACTACATTGCTTGATGAAACATTTGAGAATATCAAAGAGCGAATTGAAGGTCTTATTCTAGAGATTGAAGATTCTACTCGAAGCACTGAACCACAATTCAATGAAAGGATGGCTTTAGTCCTCGATTCACTTTCAAGTAGATTACGGAGTGCAGGACTTGGTATCTTTACAAACACAGCAATCAAAATTGTGAACGATGAGTTATCGCATGGGGTAAATGGGAGTGCTTTTCTCAGTCCTATTTATGAAACGATAAGCGAAACGATGAGTCGAGTTGAAGATATTATCACAAAGACTCATCGTGGCGCATTGAAAAGCTTGACTTTTCGAACTAGTGATCTTCAAGGTCGAATAGTACAGAATTATGCAAGACTGAATGAAATGGAAACAGAACTCGCATCAACTAAAACCGAATTGAGTAAGTGGCGAGCTCGATCAAGAGAACTTGATGAAATAATTAGAAGAAGTGAGGAATCTATTGAGGCTCAAAATAAGAAAGCTCAGCAACAACAAGAAGTAATTGATGAACTTCAGAATCTGCTTACTCAGCGTGAGGAAGCAATTACTGTCCTAAGAGGGGAGCTAAGTCAATCTCAAGCACACATTGAACAGCTCCAACAAATGATTGAGAAATTGGATAATGCTGAGGAGATAGTAAGTGATTACGAAGACAAGATAATGGAGATTTCTAGGCTTGAAGGACAAATTACTGAGCAGCTAGAACTTATAGCTCAGAGAAACTCATCTATTGATAGAATAAGTGCTCAAATAGAGCAACTTCAGATTGATAATGCTGAGTTAGAAACAAAGTTCGAGAACTTGAAACGCGAGTCCTCCATGGCTATTGGAATAAAAGACTCCCTTGAAGATGATGTTTCTAAGCTAAACGGGCAACTTGAAGAGCTTCGTGCAAGATGGGACCTTCTTTATCAAGTCGCTGAGGATGAACCTGCATTCAAAGCATATTTCCTTGTCGCGGGACGTGATACTACTTGGTTACCTCTCTCACATCTATCATCAGCACTTGGTATTCCCTCTGTTGCTCTAAGAAGGCAGCTACAGAAATTCATTGATGCTGGGCTTATTGAAATAGACGATGACAAGATTCGTCCTCGCACGTTGTCTGAAGTTTCTGAAACCGCAAAGGAACTTGACAAGCAGATACTCAAAGAGGCTGAATCTGAACTAACACAGACTAGAAATGATAAAACCATTGAAGATGCTGATTAACAACGAAAACGAGGACTTGACATGAGTAAAACAATGGATGATGTTATGAGATTTCTCGAGAACTACACGCTTGCGTGGCATCACTGGTTGATTCTCCTATCACTTTTGAAACTCAATGGCAGTGGCACAAAACATCAGATTTTTCCAGTGTTCAAGAAGGAGGGTTTCTCTCCCCATGCTATTGAGGATATTTTCAGGACTGATTTGCTTGAATTAGGACCTTCGGTTGAAGTCGAAGGTGGTCTTGATAATCTTCAAGATAGTTCAATGATATACCTTACTGATGAGCCAAAATTCCGTTCTTTTCTTAAGAAAAACCTGAAATCCGTAGTTCGTACGCTAAAGATGAGGAAATAATTTTACTACAAACGTTTTATTAGTTCATTACCTTCCCTAATCTTTGTGGGAAGAAATGCCAATCGAGGCCTCTATTTGTGCAAATTGCAAGAAAGCAATTGTTCCTCCTAGATCCATGTGTCCTTATTGCAATTCTGGTGCACACTTAATGAATAAGACCGCCGTTGGTGATCACGGGTCAATACTTAGTTATTCCGTGCTTGAAGTTCCCCCTGAAGGATTTGATGCTCCTCTATTATTGGCATTAGTTGAACTTGAAAAAGGAGCTGTTGTTCTTTCAATGGGAAATTCAAAGAATTTGATTGATGTTGAGATTGGGGCTAAAGTCAATCTAGAAAAGGATGATTCCGGTAGATTCAGATTTTCTATAGTAAAATAAATGGAACTGTGGGATTGTGCAGGTTGGGGACATCCATCCGTGGATATCCCCGGTTGCACAAGAACAAGGGGACCGATATCTATGACCCTCCGAGGTCATATTTCAATTCCCCTTCTATGTAATAGTATTACGTGGAAAGGCATTTAAGAGTTGTTCGTGTTTGAAATGTATTGATATCCCTGTAGTGATGTATTATGAAAGAAAAAGATGAAGTTGTTGTTCAGAAGATGGGTGTACAACTTAGCATCAGGGATGAATTGATGGATCGTCTTTCCATCGAAGGTTTCGGATTGGAAGAGCGGAAGAAACGTGAGGTTTCTGTTATGACTCGTATGAGTCAGGATGTGGTTGATATCCTTGATGCGTTAGTTGAGCTTGAGGTGTTCAGGAGTCGTTCGGAAGCGGTTGCTGCGTTTGTAGTCAAGGTGATTCAAGGACGGTTTCCTCTATATATGGAAATCAAGAAACAAGCAGAAGAAGTTAGGAAGAAAAGATCTGCTGCACAGCATCTAGCAATTCAAGTTATGCGAGAATCGACCGAGAGTGACGAAAAGTAAATCCCGGTTTCTACCTATCTCGTTAGTGTTTTAAGTAGTTACTAGTAGTGACGACTAGGTTAAGACAATGAATGCGTTCCTGTCAGATGTTCTTTGGACTGATGAAGAAATTGAGTTTAGGAAGGAAGTAAGAGCCTTCTGTGAGAAAGAGATAGAGCCAATCGCTGATGAGATTGACAAGGGTCCCTATCCTCGAGAACTGTTACTAAAGATTGGAAAAGCTGGACTGATGGGAGTTTTGCATGATGCAAATGCAGGTGGATCCAATAGAGGTGTATCCTATGAGATTATTGTAGCTGAAGAAATATCGGCTGTGAATGGTGGTCTCGATATGGCTCGTATGTCTTCAACCACTCTCTTTGGAATGCCAGTTTCCAAATTCGGAACACCTGAGCAGAAGAAGAAGTACCTCAAACCCATTGTTTCTGGGGAACAAGTGGGTTGTATTGGGATAACAGAACCTGATGTGGGGTCTGATACTGCAGGTATGAAGACACGTGCAGAGAAAGATGGCGATGAATGGGTCATCAATGGTGAGAAGCGTTACATAACAAATGGAAGTCAAGCTGACTATATGTGTTGCTTTGCAATTACTGATCCTTCCGTCCCTGCAAAGAAGGGAATGAGTGCTTTCATCGTTGATACAAAGACAGATGGCTTTTCTGTTGTTAAGGATCATGACCTACTAGGTATGAAGTCTGCCAGAGTCTCTTGGTTGAAAATGGAAAATGTTCGTGTTAAACCTGGAATGTTACTTGGAGAACTTGGTCAGGGCTTTTCCATATTGATGGACGAACTTGATAGCGAGCGTACAGCTATCGCAGGTGAGGCTATAGGATATGGGCGAACCCCCTTTGAAATCGCTGTAAAATATGCAAATGAGCGAGAACAGTTCGGACGACCAATTCGGATGTTTGAAGGAGTAAGTTTCAAGGTTGCTGATATGGCGATGAAGCTCGAAGCTGGAAGAGCTCTTACACTCACTGCTGCAAGGATGCTTGATAAAGGTCAGAAAACCACTAAGCAAGCCTCGATTGCCAAACTATACACAACAGAGGCTGCGATTGATATCACAAATTCAGCTCTTCAAATATTGGGTGGGGCTGGTTATACGACCGACTATCCTGTTGAAAGATTCCTTCGAGATGCTCGATTAATGACAATTGGTGGTGGAACGGCCGAGATTCTAAGGTTTCTGATTCAACGTGAAGTCTACAAGGAATATTTTCCAAGATAGAATCTGAGGGAGGTAATTCCTCCCCTTTCTTCTATCCTGCTTCATATGGTTCGCATAGCGCTGATGGCGCTCCTATAATTCTTCTGACTTTTGAGCTACTAAGTAATATTCCCCAGATTACAATGAAAACAATCGTTGAGAAATGTGGTAGCATATTGCATCCTACAAAGATTCTCTTGAAGTAGGAGAAAAACAAGCAAATTAGTAATTTTCGAATTCGCAGACTCTTGTCTTCATTTCAAGAACCTATAGATAGATAAGCTGTAATTGATTATCAGATATTTGGAAATTATCAATTCAGCCGGAGCTGCAGATAAATGACCAAATTAGAATATCTGATGGTATACACCCAAGCAGGGTTTCCTATCTACAGTAGATGTTATGGGGACTTTTGTAAGACAGCGTTTAAGAATCCTGAACTTCTTTCAGGTTTTCTATCTGCACTTGAAACCATTCCTTTGACCTTAGGCGATGGATTAAAACTTGATGCAATACAAATGGGTCCAACTCAAATGCGTTTTGCTAAGACTACCCCAAGTGGCCATTCCATTGTTGTAGGTCTTTCAGATGACGATATATAAGTTGCAAATGATATTTTCAAAGAAGTGGATACGATACTTCGCAAAGATATTTTTCGCAAACTGGACTGGACAATAATCGACTCTAGCATGATGAATGAATTCAAAAAGAACTTCTTGAGACTGCGTTTGTTCAAGCTATGCATGACCATGGTGGATTTCACGATGAGTGCGAATTGGTGACCAGTGTCCAATGCATACGACTGCCATCCAAACTCGTAATGATAGAATTTGGACTACAATCAAAGGGAAATTTTCAGCATTGAGAGCAAGAATGTCTAGCTCGAAATAAAGAAGTTGGAGGGTAACGACCCTCCATTTAGTTTTTCACGAAGGTGATAATTCTGTATTCATCGTTTACGATATTGACTGTCGCAGTAAATGATTCACCTACCTGAATGTTTAACAAATCATACCAATCAGTTAGATTCATCCAGCCACGAGTACCCTCAAGCCATTCATATGTTGAATTATCAGTCCTAATTACAAAGTGCGTATCACCATCGTAAACATATGAGGTCTTGTTGAGTACGTTTGCAGTTATATTGAATGTATCAACTGGTGGTTGTTCTATTGTACCACCCATGACTTCCACAAATCCTTCACGAGCTATTCGAACGAGGTCCTCTCCTCTAAGAGCACCTCCAGTTTCCTGATAGAACAACTTTGATGTGTCAAAAGCATCGACAAGAGCGAGGCCCTGAAGCCTGATATCACTCAAGTAATATTCATCATCATATGATGAAATACTAGTCCAGTAAATTGGACAATACCACGCATAAGTTGTTACTGTAGGAGTTAGGTGGACAGGGTACAGAAGTGGCATAGCTCCTTTGTATACAGATCTGTCCAATAATGGATTCGTTGTAAATACCTGGTTTACTGCTGACTCTCCACTTTGATAACTTGCACCACTGAGATCATGGTAAAAGATACCATCAGATGTTGCACGAAATATTCCGCTCAATGAGAGTGAGGAGCTACTTGGTGGATGCACCGCAATGAATGCCTCTACTCGATTTGTATCAGGATTTAGTATGTATCTTGTATCCTCAGTCATCTCAAGTCTATCGCTAGATGGAGGAATGACCCATAGAAATCCACCTGCAAAAAGGTCGAATGTGTCATTACGTCTGTATCCTCCCCAACGAGTTACCTGACGTTCTAACCATTCCTCACTATATTTCTGAGTGATCCAATCTGGTGCCTCATCAACTGTTGCATATGCAACTTGTGTCCCATTCTCATAATATACAATTGGGCCTATCGGGATTTCAATAAAATTGAATGCGAGGTTGGTTCGAGTTTGCACGTAGACCAAGTCGCCGTTGGGATCCCATGTAGGATATGCGTATTCGTATATATTGGTCATATCATTCAGATAGTTCCCAAACTGAATGTCTTTGTCCCAGAAGAGCCCTTCAGCGTATGGAAACTCCAAGCCATCTATAACCTGTATGTTCTCAGGTGAAGGATCATTTGCATCCACAATAATCATAGCCCTCATGTAATTCTGAGCCAGCACATTTGTAGATACGACAGCACATGCCCAAACTAGTCTCCCTTGATACGTTGTTATGTGTGCTGCAGAAATAGTAACTTCAGATCCTATGGTAGCAATCTTCTGATTGGCTAGAAAAATCGCATATTCGCTTGTGACCATCCTGACCATGTTATCAGGAATTGGGTTTTCAAATAGCTCACTATCATCTACTGTGATCCAATCATCATTGAAGGAATATGCATTATTAACATCTGCAGTCCAACTGATGAGCCCTGAAAACATTGGCATTAGGAGAAGAATTAGAAACCCAATGCATGTGATAGGAACTCTTAATCCCTGCATCATTTCCTCAACATCTCCCGGACGAAATCCAGTGGAGAGGATTAACAATAGTCCAAAGCTCATTACCAATGCTAGTATCGCCCAAGGCAGAGTTGCCATCATAATAAGACAGATGACAAACCATGCTGCTGTGCCCCAAATCAACCTCAAAGGTAACCATCTAATCAATCGATGTGGGCTGAGCATACCTCTTTCATAAGGTAATGGAATGCAGTGTGCAATTAGTGATATGATAAGAAATAGCATGATATTCAAACCGAGTCCTCCTCGAGAGATTCATGTTTCATGCTGAAATAAGAATTAGCTTTCCTTATAGTTTATTCTACAGATTAGCTTTGTACCAATTGATCGCTCCCCCGGCAGACAGAATATCCATCATTAGAGCTGGAAGCTTATTCCCCTCAAGAATTTCTCCTTTACTTAGAGTCACCAATCCATCTCGGAGATTGACTTGAATCTCATCTCCATCTTTAAGTTTAGAGGTAATATCTGATATCACCAGTAATGGTAATCCAATATTGAATCCATTTCTATAGAATATTCTCGCAAATGACTCAGCAATGACGCAGGATACACCCAGTTCTTTCAAAATCATCGGAGCTTCTTCTCTTGAAGAACCACTTCCGAAATTTCGACCCGCTATGACAATATCACCTTGTTTAACTTGACTAGCAAATTCAGGTCTTGGTCCTTCGAATGCATGTTTTGCCATCTCCGAATAATTCAGAAGTGTGAGATACTGTCCTTGAATTATCTGATCTGTATCCATATTGTCCCCGAAAACCCAACATTTCCCTCTCAGTAGATTCTCCATCTAATCAACCCCTCTTGGATCTGTAATCCTTCCATAAAGCGCACTCGCTGCAACTGTGGCTGGTGAAGCCAGATATATCTCAGAAGTGTTGTCGCCCATACGCCCTCTGAAATTCCTATTTGTGCTTGAGATACATATTTCGTCAGGACCAAGAACTCCAAGATGCCCTCCAACGCAAGCACCACATGTGGAATTAGTCACAACAGCTCCCGCCTTCATTAAATCTTCAATATATCCAGCTCGGAGCGCATTCAGGTAGGTTTCTTGACTTGCAGGTGTTACAATCAATCTAGTTGAAGGATGAATCTTCTTCCCTCTCACAATTTCCGTTGCAATTTTTATATCTTCTAATCGTCCATTTGTACAAGATCCAATGAATGCTTGATCGATTTCTATTCCTTCCACCTCTCGAACCGACACTCCGTTTGTTGGAAGATGAGGTCTTGCAACCATTGGTTCAAGTTTTTCTTCACTTATATCTAATGTAATCTCATCAATGTATTCCGCATCAGAATCAGGTTGGACCTCAGCCCATTTCGTATCCGGACTTCTCTGAATCATCCACTCTTTTACAGAATTATTCAGTGTCATGAGCCCACATTTTGCACCAGCTTCAACTGTCATGTTACAGACTGTCATTCGAGCACCGACTGAAAGATTGTTGATAGTGTTCCCATGAAATTCCATTGATTGATAGTTAGCTCCATCTGGTCCGAGTTGAGATAGTATTCTTAGAATCAGATCTTTGCTCATTACTCTCTCGCTAAATTCGCCCTGTACGATAATCTTCAATGATTCCGGAACTCTGAACCAACATTTTCCTGTTGCAATTATTAATGCCGTATCAGTGGCTGCAAGTCCTGTGGAAAACGCATTGAAGGCACCGTAGGTAGTTGAGTGTGAGTCGCATCCAATTACAAGCTCACCTGGATGAACTAACCCCATCTCAGCTAAAACTTGATGAGATACCCCACAATTCACATCACAGAAATATTTGATTCCCTGTTGCTTTACGAATTCTCGATTTCTTGAATGAATTTGAGCACTTTGGATATCCGAAGCAGGCGCCCAGTGATCGTTTACCACCAAAATTCTATTGGGGTCCCAGACCTTTTCTATGCCCATCTCATCTAAAATCGGAATCACTCTTGAACCTAAAACCTCGTGTACCATTAGAAAATCTATGTTGGCTTCTATAATTGCTCCTGCGTCTGTGTTAGTGTCTTTAGTGTGAGCAGCGAGTATTTTCTCTGCAAGAGTTTTTCCCATTCAAATCAAGACTCCTTAATTTTTTGCTTGATTCGTTTTAGATATTCTTCACCCATCTGGCTAGTTGAAGAAGGAGTGATATTGGACCACTCTCCTGTGCATAAATCGTACGTTCTGATTTTGCCTTCAAGAAGTACTTCTGCAATTCCCTGTTCAATTGACTTTACTATCTTGATTAATTTCAAGTCATTATGTTTCTTCCCTAACCATTCAACCATCATGGATGCCGCAAGAATAGCAGCAGTAGGATTAGCGATATTCTTTCCAGAATGTTTCGGAGCTGAACCGTGTACTGGTTCAAAGACACCATGGTTACTGCCAATATTTCCTGCTGGTGCCATTCCCAATCCCCCTTGGATAGCTCCACCCAAATCAGTAATGATGTCTCCAAATTCATTTGGAGCTACAACAACATCATAGTACTCTGGTTTCTTTACTACCCACTGTGTCCAAGCATCAACATATGCATAATCGGTTTTGACGTTTGGATATTCAGTTGAAACTTCGTTGTACACCCTTCTAAAAAGCTGACAGCCTGCTAGCAAATTGCTCTTATCAACACAAGTCACTCTATGTTCTCCGTCTGATGGAGCTCCATGGCGTAGCTTAGATTCATCAAAAGCAAACCGGATGACTCTCTCGGAACCTTTTCTAGTTATTATTCGAGTATCGATGGCTATCTCTTCATTTCCACCACGGACAAGTCTTCCTCTAATTGGTACGTAGAGTCCTTCAGTATTTTCTCGTACAATAACCATATCAATATCTTTGTGGGTCTTATTTGCTAAAGGTGTAGGGACGCCTTCATATAGTTTGACTGGTCGAACATTCGCAAAAAGGTCGAGTTCAAATCTCATTCCAAGTACAACATTATAACCTGCAAGATTACCATCAGGAAGTCTGATTGGATTTCCATCATTATCATTGGCTCCAATTGCTCCCAATAAAACCGCATCAGCCTCTGACTTACTAAATTCCTCGGCCTCTGATGACCATTCTATACCGTGTTTACTATAATATTCTCCACCACACTGGAATTCATGTAATTCTACTCTCTCGCCAATAGTATCAATCGATGTGATGATTTTAGTGGCTTCTGTGATGACCTCCTCCCCTATTCCGTCACCAGGAAGCACTGCTATCTTGAATTTATTTTTCATTTCTCTTCACCCTAATAACTTCCCAACCAACCTAAGTCCTTTCCTTGATCATCAATAATATTCACTTTCGTGTCCATATGCTCTCCATCTGCAAACCGACTTAGACATCTTATGGTGAATTCACGTTCGCAATTACTGCAGCGTACAACCCAATCTTCCACTACCTCTTCTATCCCTTTTTTCTTGATTTCCTTTGGTGTTGCTATCATATTTACTAGGACAAGGTCGTTGCTATCACATTCGTATGCACATTCCTTGAGTGTGATTGCTTCCATTCCTCGTCTCCCAAGAGCAACAAAAACAGCATCCGGTAATTCATCAAGAGATCGATTCGTTGTCAAGAATAACACCTATTCTCCAGTATGGAATATTACGGATATTAGTTTCGAAATAACATTTCCTGAGGATACACCTACGGTATGAATAAATTCAATGAATACATCTTGTAATCTATGCGACTTCTGACTTACTCCATAATGGGAGTTCCCTCAATTGGAATAGATCTTGGAACTGATATCCTAGATATCCCTGAGGCTGCCTCAAGGTTCGGTCGACGCTATCACATTCATGGTCAGAATTTTCCCAAAAATATGATTGATCTTCTGTCGTGGTCTGCTGGTTTGGAAGTGGTTCATCAGATATTGGAAACTTACGAAATGACGGAAGATTCTGAGAGACCCATGACACAAAGCCATTCAAATGTGAAAATTGAAGCACCAATCGAAAGACCTGGGAAAATAATTGGTCTGGGATTGAATTATAGAGAACATATTGAGGAAACAGGACGCGATGTTCCAGATTTTCCTGTAATTTTTGCTAAGTTTCCCTCTAGTATTGTAAGGCCCAATGCTGAAATCCCAATCCCCCCACTGACGAAGAAGCTCGATTGGGAAGTAGAACTGGGGATTGTTATTGGCCGCACATGTAGAAATGTCACATCTAAGGATGCACTTGACTATGTAGCGGGATATACTATAATCAATGACCTGAGTGCTCGGGATCTGCAAAAAAGTGGTGAGGGTCAGTGGGTGGAGGGAAAGTCCCTCGATGGGTTGTGTCCCGTAGGACCTTGTATTGTAACAACGGATGAACTTGGTGATGGTTCAGGTCTCAAAATACAGACAATGGTGAATGAGACAGTGAAACAGGAATCAAACACATCAAATCTAATCTTTGGGGTGAAGGAAATTGTTTCTTATCTATCCAAAAGATTCACTCTAGAACCTGGTGATTTAGTCGCATCAGGAACACCATCAGGTGTTGGTTTTGCTCGGTCTCCACCTGAATTTTTAAAATCTGGAGATGTTGTCAAACTGAATATTGAACGAATTGGCACACTTGTGACCAAGATATTGTAGATGCGATTATCGAATATTGGTAAAAGATATTCGCACAGCTTGGCCCTTCTTGAATTGTTGATTAATCGAAATAACCTCTGGTGCAATGGAGTGAAACTCTGTCACCTGATCATTAAGATATGCTTTCATTGGTTTCCAGGTTCCTCCAAATACTACGAAGATAGATTCTGCTTTTCTAGTGCTCCTGATGACTGTTAATTCTAACTCGTTAGTTTTAGAATTCCATTCATATGCACCTATCTCCACAGCTCCCTGAGTAAAGTGGATACTTGTACTTAACAGAGAGGGAACTAGTTCCTCCGGTTTAATTGCAAACAATTTGCTTGAATGACTAGGTAATTTTCTTAGACTGACAGTCTTTTCATAGATTCCCTCGTATGATTCATCCCAGAAGTTAAAGACATGACATGGGCCGGATTCGTCAAGTCCGATTTCTTCTAGAGAGAATCTGATATCAATTGGCTCTTCATTTAGATTGCTTACGGACACAACAGCCCAACGCCCAAATGGAGTTTCTATTGGCAATGCAAATACACGAGGATTTTCTTCGGTCAGTGCATCAATTGCTATTGCTCCTTTCGGATATATTGGTATCATTTTATCAATCATACTTAGTCGCTCTTCTGAAACCTCTTCCATCCGATCACTTAACATCAATATTCCTCCACTGAGAGCAACTAGGTTAAGCCAAAGATGAATCTCATCAAGAGTTAAATCGTTATCTTCTTGCCTTACTAGAATGCAATCTGGATCGTTTATCCATAGACGATTATGAAATACTGCTCTGGACATCGTATTTACTGCGCACTCATACACTCCGCCGCCCCAATCGTACCTCCATGCAGTTGCGATATCCGTTCCTATTCTCATTGCATTGACAATACCAATGCACTCTCCTATAGGTGCACCACATCCCAGAATCAATGCATCTCCTACACCTTTTCTCACAGCTTCAAGCCCTCTTCGCAATAGATCACCAAAGGTGACAGTCTGGTCATGTCGTCTTCCATTAACAGCTGCAAAATAAAGAAAATCAATTTTGAAGTATTGAAATCCGTAACCCTTCAATCGTCTGAAGAGATTCTCGATATATTCTAGTACTTGGGGATTTGTCAAATCCAGAGCATAGTAATTCCCTAACCAGAGGGGATTTTGATCAACAGCAATGGGTTTGTTATCATTATCACGAACAAACCAATCCGGTCTATCTTTGAAAATCTCCGAATGCTCTGAGGCTACAAATGGTGCAGTCCATATTCCTGATTTAAAGTTCATTTCCTCAATCTTTTTGGATAGTGATTTTAGACCTGTAGGAAATCTACTATTTTCTTCCCAATCTCCCACAGCTTTCTGAAAGCCGTCATCTATTTGAATCCATTCTAATTCGTTACCGAATCGTTCCTGCAGAAAACGAGTGTTTGTGAGAATCTCCCCCTCATCTGGCATTGTATAATAAAAGTACCAACTGCACCAGCCGAATGGTACTCTTTCCCATGATATTGCTTTCATGCTTGCAGCTAGCTGCTCTACATATTCTTCCAACGCTCGGCGAGACTCATCTCCTACAAGCACGAATAACTCCTCAGAGATTACGGATATGTTTTCAGATACATCAATACCATTTGTATTGACTGAAGCAACAATCTGAGCAAGTCTCTCGTCTTCCTTGTCCCTCCCATACACTGTTACTGATGAGAGTTGCTTAATTGCTGTTGTAAATCCGATGATCAGCCCTTTTTTAGTTGAGATATCTGTAAGAGCAGAAAACAAATGGCTCTTGTTTTCTCCAGATTCAATCTTCTTTGCGTGGCTTAGTTCCCATGAATGAAAACCGTTTTTAAACATACGAATTTTATTGCCATTCCATCCAAGAAACAATCTTGATTCATTTTCTATATCAATGACAAACGGATCTATTGAAATCAATGAACAGGATTCTTTCTTTCGTCTATATTGGACTGTACACCAATATCCGCGTATACCTTCTGCTAGAGTCAATCTGATATTAACATCAGCTGTGCCTTCAGGGTCGCTCAGTCTAAGAACCAGTGCCTTACCTTTCGCTCTCTCATCATCAAAATCCATCGAGCTAAAAGACTTGTAGGTCATTTTTCGAGAGTCTAGAACTTGTTTGTCAGTATGCACCTGTATGTAACTACGCTTGAATAATACTTCACTATTCTCAGCGTCCAATAGTTCTATTGTCCCAAGTCTAATATGATATGAGATTCTCACTCTATCGTTACTAAAATCTATGGTGTCATCTGAGATTTCAAGCCTACATACATCTTGGTTACCTGTCATCTAGCTGTCACCACTACTCTTACCAATTGCTAGTGGTATTCTTATGCTTTCTTGGTCGTACGAATCAGAGTTTTTCAGCACGCGCTGACGCCTTATCTGCATCATCATATTCAAAGAGTTTCTTATGAGCAGAAGCTAGTAGCTCCCAGACTTCTCTATCTTTTGGTTTCATTTCTAGATACTTCTGGCAATAATGCTTTACCATTGCCCAATCGTCAAGTTGTTCATAACATTTGGCACCATAATACAAGGCGCGTTTATGATTCATCTGAGGGCCATGTAGCTCCTTGAATATGTATAAGGCATCTTGCCAATCACCATTATCATACAATTCTTTCGCTTCTTGGAATTTGATCTCCATCTCTCCATACTCTGGAATTCTTAACCCTATTGATCCCAGAGTACTGAGTGACCCACAGCAGGCAAAGATAGTGGCCATCAATATACCAATTGTGAACGCTGTACCTGGCGTAATGCCGAGAGAAAAGAGGTTATTCAAGAATTCAACAATGATCGATGCTATGAATATGAGGAATGCCATAATTCCAATGAATTTGACATTCAAATATCGAGTAAGTCCTGGTTGGACACTCATATCCGGGCTATCTGGTCCGTCTGGTTCTTCCAACATATCTGTTTGTTCTACATCATCGCTTTTAGGTTCTATGAACAGAGAAATATTATTCATCTAATGCACTATCTGGTTTGCTTTTTCGATATTCTTCATCATCATGTTTTGCCACAAGTCTGTCACGTGCAACTTGTATCCATTGGGCGACTCTTGAAACTAATTCAGGATTCAATTCAAGTGCTAACTCTGCATATGCAATTGCTCTCTCATCTTCTTGCTCTATGAAATGAGCGTTGGCTTTGTTGTAAAATGCTTCTGCATAATCAGGGCGAATGAAGACTGCTCGTGTATATGCTTCAATTGCTTCTTTTCCTTCACCGAGTCTTGAATAAGTATTCCCTAAAT
>Ga0315553_10000588_pt1 | contig 31600 bp, 34 predicted proteins | sample SalMarSW160140MG_FD_203099 | JGI IMG/M metagenome (GOLD analysis project Ga0315553, IMG submission 203099) | Salt marsh sediment microbial communities from the Plum Island Ecosystem LTER, Massachusetts, United States - Salt Marsh Sediment SW1601-40 ... | reverse complement strand
TTGGTGTTTCCTTCTCTAGCTCCGCCTTAATTTTTTGAAGCAGAAGTTGCTCCTTTAAATAGGACTCCCGCTCTGCTGTCTTAGCTCCTTTCAAGCTTGTCTCCAGTTTGTCGAGCCTTCTCTCGATAATAGCTAAATCGGAAATAGCGAGTTCTAAATCTAGGGAAGCTATGTCTCGTTTCGGCTCTATGCTTCCTTCAGGATGGGGGACCTTGTCATCTTCAAAAGCCCTGACTACCTGGAGCAGGGCGTCAGCAGTAGTCAGGTAGTTCAGGAATTCTCCCCCTGCTCCTTCTTTGCCGAAGCCCTTGAGGGGGCCGGCAATATCTGTGTAACTCACCTCTGCGGGAACAGTCTTTTTGGGCTGGAATATGCCTTCCAGCATTGATAGTCGGGAATCGGGTACCTTGGCCACGCCGGTATTGGGGGCCAGGGTAGGGGAATAAGCAGCAACTTCAGCCTTGCCTCTGGTCAGGGCATTAAAGATAGTTGTTTTGCCGCTTTCAGGTATCCCGATGATGGCAACCTTCATGATTATATCCTAGCATATTTTGGTTTTGAGCTTCTGACAGCAGCCTTTTAGCATATCCGAACCTTTCGCATGGTCAAGACCTGATTTAGAGAAGTGGGCGGGGACAAGCCCCGCCCCTACGAATAAATGTAGTGGCGGAGTTCATCTCCGCCTCGCTCTGAGGGGCACAAGCCCTGCCGGGAAAAGCTGGTGCTGTGATAGAATTACTAAACAAACCACAAAGGGTCTTGTGACTTCTGGGGTCCCGATTTAATTTTAGATTCACAGGGTTCCCACGAAAATCGCAAGATTTTCGTGGGTGGATTTAGGTAAATGTTCTACATTCTTTACGGTCAGGACGATTTCTCCCTTAATCAAGCTGTGGAGAAAATTAAAGCTGACCTGGGCGACCGGGAGATGCTGGCGACTAGCACCACCAACTTAGAGGGTCAACATCTAACTTTAAGTGAACTTAGAAATAAATGTGGTGCCGCTCCTTTTTTATGCTCACATCGCCTGGTTATAGTCGATGGCTTATTAGGGCGCTTTGAGGTAAAACAAAGCAGACCACGCTCTGGCAAAGGCAAATCTAAAAATGGGCTGGGGGAATGGGAAGGCTTGGATTCCTACATCAAGCAAATGCCAGAAACGACTGTGCTGGTGCTGGTCGATGAGGAAGTGAAGGGCCATAATCCTCTATTAAAGAAGCTTTCACCATTAGCCGAATTAAGGACTTTCCCCTTGTTGCGGGGCAAGGATTTAAAGGCCTGGATACGACAACGGGTAAAGGGAGAGGGCGGCGATATCACCCCCCAGGCTGTGGATTTGCTCGCTGAACTCATAGGTGGAGACTTATGGGCGATGAATGGTGAAATCCAGAAACTGCTTCTTTATAGCCAGGAGCGCCCTATCAGCGAAGATGATGTTAGACAATTGGTAAGTCATGTTCAGGAGGCTAATATCTTTGCCATGGTGGACGCAGTGGCCGAAGGTCGAACCGAGTTAGCCCAAAAGATACTTCATCGGCTATATCATGAGGGTATGGCACCAACGTATATCCTGGTTATGATTACCAGGCAATTCCGCTTAATAGCCCAAGCCAGAGATTTGGGAAAGGGTCTGTCTCGCCTGCAGATTCAGGACAGGTTGGGGTTGAAATCAAGCTATAGCTTGGATAAAACGCTTGGCCAGGCTAAATTGTATGACTTTGAGGGCGTAAAACGGGCTTACGATAAACTTTTGGAGACCGACTTAGCCATCAAAACTGGCAAATACAGCGATAAATTAGCTCTGGAGCTTTTGGTAACCGAACTTGCCTGCCTATAGTATTGTGCCCTGGAATCGCAAAGGAGGTTTAGCATGAAAGCATGTGAAGGACGAATTGGCCGGGTTTTTGTGATACGGCTGGAGGATGGGGATGTGGTGCCCGAATGTATCGAGCGGTTTGCCAGGAAGAAGCGGGTGTCTGTGGGACAGGCTATCCTGGTGGGGGGCATTGGAGGTGGCGACGTCGTTGTCGGTCCGCGGCGTTCAGACGAAAGGCCGCCGGAGCCCATGCTCCTGCCCGTTGACGGCGCACATGAGGTGGTGGGGGTGGGTGTGCTCGCCCCCGGTGAAGATGGCAAACCGACTCTGCATATCCATGCTGCACTGGGGCGGGTGGGGCAAACCATGACCGGATGCTTGCGGCATGGCGTCACCACCTGGCTTGTGGGAGAAGTCATCCTCTATGAAATCCTCGGTGCGGACATGGTGCGTATCAAAGACAAGCAAAGCGGCTTCGAACTTCTGGAACCTGGGGTCAATCAGCGAAGAATTCTGCGGACATAATACCTGATTCGCAGTAGGCTTGATTAGTATTGTGTCCTTGGAATCCATTCGCGAGTTAACAAATTGACTAAACTGCTAAAATAGGATTGTGCCAGTAAAGTTAATAGCCAAGAAAGGCTCGACCTTCCACGATTTCCCCTATTCTCAATCCGAACGGAAGTGCTTCCATTGCTGGATTATCAACGTCACGCCAGCGGGTCCCAACCAATGTCTGCATGATTGTATCTACTGCTATGCCAGAGAAGCTATTTACTCCAACTACTCTGAGGATACCCTGATTTATAACAACTTGCCTGAGTTGGTGGAGAGGGACCTTAAGAAGCTAACTTTATGCCCGCCGATTTCCCTGTCCAATATCTCCGACCCCTGCCAGGACATACCTGAATTGAAGAGAGAGGTCAAAAGACTGATACAGCTTCTTATGGACTACGGCGTCTCGTTTTTCATCACCACCAAAGGCGACCCGTCCTTTCTTCTGGAATTGCCTGGATTTATCGAGTACAGGCCTAAATTTATAGCTATAACCATCGAAGGGACTCCTGAGGTGCTCGGGCTTTTGTCACCACGGGCGCCTTCGTTCGAAGCTCGGGTAGCTACTGCCGGCAAGCTATCTAACATGGGTATAGACATCGTCATCCGACTCGACCCTGTCTTGATTCATTTATTCCAGGCCCTTTACGGTGATTCCTGGTTTGAAAAAATAGCGGGGTTGGTTGATGTCTTCGCTGCGGTGGGAGCCAAACATGTCATCGCCAGCACCGGCAGGCTATCCAGGAGGCGCTCTCCATCAGGCGGTCACGAAGGCACAAGTATATGGCAGCGAATATACAAAGTTATCTCCAGCCAGTCGCCACTCATAGCCAGGAAATTCGAGCAGGAATACATCTACGAGGCACACTGGTCGGGCGGAGGCTATCGCCTGCGCCGGGACTTGAGGCTCGGCTTCCACCGTAAAGTAAAGGAACTGGTTGAAGCCAGAGGAATGACCTATGCCACCTGCCAGGAGCTTTCCGCCGGGGAAAGTGATTCGCCGGGCATCCCGCACTGCGAGGGACTACCGCTGCCCTTTGCCCGAAAGCAAGCAGATGGTAGATTCAAGCCTGTTCCGGGTTGCACTGCTAACTGCCATGTCTCTTGCCGGGGGTTATCCAGCCCGCCCTGCGGACAGGCTGAGCTGATAAGCTTCGAGCCGCTGCGTCTCAAAAAACTATGCTTTGAATCTAACCGAGCCTCTGTGGCAGGCCGACGATAGGTAGCTTATAGCTTAAAGCGTCTATTGCTCCTGGGGGGTATGTAAAAGTCGAAGAGCAAATCTATAGTCCTTTTACTGAGGTCCAGGGCATGCTCCTCCAGCAATCCTTTTTTGGCATAAATTCGCTGGACGACAATCTCCAGCTCTTTTTTACTTAGTCCAGCTTGTTCTACAAGCTCTAGCGTATGCTCCATGTCATGAATCCGCTGAGAAAGGATTTCTTGTTCCTCTTCTATTACTGCAACCTGGGCATTACTCGATTTTTTATATCCTGAAATTTGTTTTATTATCCCGAGAAGGGTTTTCTTACGCCTCTCCAGGCTAGCTATCTGTTCTTTAATAATTGATTGCCTCTCTTTATTCCCTTTCAGTTGCTTTGTCAGACTTCTGAGCTCCCACTGTTGTAAATCTATGTCACTAAGCTGGGTAGAGAGGCTTTTCAATCTACTGTGGTACTTTTCTTTGAGAAGTGATTGTAACTTCGCCAAGCGGTCAAGCCGCCTGCGTAAAAATTCTACCTCAGTATGCGCTTCCTTAATCCCCGTTGGTAATTCCTCCTGTTCAGCAAGGACGCGCTCTTGTCTGAGTGTCTCTCTAATCGTTTCCATGCCCTGGTTCCCAGAAATCAAGAAGCATTATAAAGTTTCCGGCCGCGGATAAGCAATGGCTAAGCCATATAATGTTTCTAATTTCGGAGACAAGCTCTAACGATTTGTCAGCTCCACTATGGTGACGCCATAGTCTCCTTCGCCATAATCACCAAGGCGATAGGATTTAACCAGAGGATGCTTGGCTAGTGACTCGTGTACGGCACGGCGTAATTTTCCTGTCCCCTTGCCATGAACAATGCGCACAGAGGGCAAGCCAGCCATAAAGGCATCGTAGAGATATTGGTCAAGCCGCCATAGGGCTTCGTCAACGGTAAGACGGCGTAAACGTAGTTCCCTGTCTACTGCTTTCATTGTGACTTGATAAACTCCAGACGAATAATTTCTTTGCTAGCTTCAGTGGTCTTGACTCTATCATCGATACGCCAGCCTACTACCCAGATGATTTGCTGAGGGGAGCAGACGATTGGGATGCGGCCTCGCCAGGAACGAGGTATCTTGGCGTCAATCATAAACTCATAGAGTTTCTTGGGCATGCTCATGCCCAGGGGCTGAAATCTATCTCCGGGCCGACGCTGACGGGCAAAGAGTTCGGTCCCTGTTTTGTGTAAATCGAAATGGGCAACGAGATTGCTTTGACAATTTCCCTCGCTTTTGCCCAGGGCGCCTCGCGATGACGGAGAAGCCGCTCGCTCCCGAACTATGCTGGCTATCACCTTCCATCCCGGGAAAACTGTCTTACCAGGCACTTTAAGAGGAAATTCGCCTGGCAGCGGAGGGAAAGGACATGGCGGAAGCTGAGATTGCTTGGCTGTGCTCGCAATGACGAGCTCATCATATCCTCCGTGACAGATAAGGCCATGAGGGAGAGAGATTCTTTTGCTAGCCGGTTTATTTAGCAGGCTCCTTGCCGCTTCAATATGACTGGCTTCGATGTCTCGAGCATCCCCGGCCAACCTGGTCACAGCTGCTCTCAATAATTGCCTCTGCAGGGCTATCGGCAAGCCAGCAATCTGTTTCTTATCCAGGCAAATGGTGTTATTTTCCTGCCTGGCCACTTCATCCCACAACCCGGAAGCTTGCTGTTCAATTAAAGTGTTATCCTCTTTGGCGATATCAGCCAAACGGAGCAGGGCTTGGTCAACGCTCGGATTATATTGTCTGAGCAGAGGCAACAACTGGAGGCGAAGGCGATTTCGGAAGAATGAAAGCGAAAGGTTGGAGGAATCAATACGTGGGGCAAGCTGATGCTCTTGGCAATAATTCGTTGTTTCCTCCCTGGTAATATCCAGAAGCGGTCTTATTACTAACAGATTGCTTCGCTTCGCTCGCAATGACGGGGGAGAAGCTCGCAATGACGGGGGGGGAGTGGGCCATGACATTCCCTGGCTATCATACGCCATAGGCGAGCAAGGGGCTAAACCACACAGTCCTGTAATTCCTGTTCCCCGTAATATGTGCATCAAAATGGTCTCTACCTGGTCATCCCTGGTATGACCTATGGCTATTCGATGGGCTCCGACTTCTCTAGCTACCCTGGCAAGAAAAGCATAGCGTAGTTCCCGGGCAGCTTCCTCGATAGAGCAATTTCTTTCAGCCCTGTAGGCAGCCACGTCCTGCCTATCAATAGTGATGGGAATGCCAAGCGAGCCAGCCAGATTAGACACGTATTCAGCATCAGCTTCGGATTCAACTCCCCGAAGTTGGTGATTGAGATGAGCCATGTGAAGTTTTATCCCTCGCTCTTTCCGCCATTTTGTCAGGACGTGGAGCAAACATACTGAGTCGGCACCACCTGAGACCCCGACAACCACTACCTCTTCATCTGGAATCAAGCTATACCGCTGGATAAAATCTATAACTTTTGACTCTAGCTTAATCTTGTTCATAAGGATTGCTTTTCATCCCAAAAGTTCTGCGAATTTTGGGGAACCCATTTGCTTTGCCCCTCGCACCTAACACTAATAGGAGGTATCGTTAAATGTCAACAAGCGGACTCCGTAATCCCGGAACTCAAGAATGCTCACTCCAGCAAGGTCTAATTTGAATTTGGTAAAGAAGTCCAGAGGCAAATCTAAAGCTTTGAGAATGATGGCTAAGGTAACGAAGTAATGGCTGACTACTACCACCGTAGTGTCTTTGTTGTGCTCAGGATTGGTTTTATGTCTTTCTAGCAGACCTTCAATAACCTTCCATGCTCTCTGTTGCAATTCAACAAGACTTTCTCCATTGGGCAATTTCATTGCTTCTCCGTCTTGCCACCATTGTAGTAAAAACCGACTGAACGTGGTACGTAAATTTGAAACAGATATGCCTTCCAGGTCACCAACTTTGAGCTCTCTAAGCCCTTGATCAATCTCTACAGGCAACTGGTGATGGCTAGCTATGGCTTTGGCTGTAGCTGTAGCTCGCTGCAAAGGACTGGAGAGTATAGTAGTAATGGATTCACTCTCGAGAAAAGCTGCTAGCTTTCTGGCTTGCTCCAATCCGGTATCATTCAGTTCGATATCGCTGTCGCCTCCCTGGATAAGCCCGCCCTTATTCCAATGAGTTTCGCCATGTCTAACTAAAATAAGCTTCAAAAGGCCTCCTTAGATTGCTTCGCGTCGCTGCGAGAAATATAATTATGAGCTAGTTTTACCCTCTCATTATAGGTGGGATGGTCATAAAATAGAAGTTTTGCCCACTGGCCAGGTTCGGCTTCGCTTAGATTCTGGTCGGTCAGCTTAGTCATCAAGCCAATAAAGGCTTGGGGGTTATTGCTCAGCGCCAATGCAGTCTCGTCTGCCGCTATTTCTATGCGACGATTATACCAATTAAGTGCCGGTTGTAAAACCAGGATAAGCATGGCTGGAACGAGAATTAGCCAGGGAAGGCCAGCGATATCACTTATTCCATGGAGGGAAAATAATACCACTCCAGCTCTCAGGGCTAGATTGGCCAGATAAAATGCCAGTAAAAAAGTGACTGCCTGAATTCCTATGAGCTTAGGAATATCATGGTGGAGACGATGTCCTAGCTCATGAGCCAAAGTTACCTCTATTTCATCCCATGAATATCCCTGGAGCAAAGTATCGCTGAAGATAATACGTCTAGATTTGCCCCAGCCGCTTAGCATGGCGTTAGCTGCGGTGGCTTTGCTGCTTAAATCCATGGTAAGGCACTCTTCAATATCAACTCCAGCCCTCCTGGCTAAATTTACCAATTTCTCTTTGAGCCCTCCTTCTTCTAAGGGCTTTAATTTAAAGAATAAAGGTATAAGAAAGGTGGGCGTTAGCCAGATAAGGATTAAGCTGACTAAGAACATAATCAAGGCAGCTGCCAGCCACCACAGCGCCGGGAGATTCCCTATAAGCCAGTAAACGATTATAACCAGACATAAGCCTAGCAGTAATTCCAGCCCCGAAGCTTTAACCTTGTCCCTTAGCCAGCTTGCTAGGTCTTGCTTTGATAAGCCATAGCGATGGGGCAGGACAAAACCGTAGTAATAGCCTAATGGTGCCACTATCACTCCATAGCTTGCTGCTAGTGTCAACAGATACAGGGCTGCTGACCATGGGGAAGGAAAAGCCAAAAGGCTCGCCAGTGTAGTTGAGGCAGGGGTGAAAAGAAGGACTAGTAATAAGATGCCCCCTATTCCGAGATCGAGCAATGAGCCGCGCCGCAGTAATCTATGGTATTCTTGTGCTTTCTGCTGGCGCGCCGGGTCAGGGACAAATTCTCTTAACTTCTTGAGGTCTTCCCCCAAAATCGCACCATGTTGAGATAGGATAAACTTGAGCTCCCCTCTGACCTATAATGCAGCAATGCCCTTTTCCCTGGTTACTATGACCTTCTCTATCTTCATTCCACGCATTTCAGTGATAACAAACTTCAGGTTCTGGTACTTAAAATGCTCCCCCTGCTTTGGTATCCGACCAAGGTGGCTGAGAATAAAGCCGGCCACAGTCTCATAATCACCGCTGGGTAAATTCAGCTCCAATTCCTCGTTAGCTTCCTCAATCCTGAATCCTCCATCCAGTTGAAAGGTGCTGTCGCCAGTTACAATGAAATCCTTTTCTTGATCCGTTAGCTCATCGTGAATATCGCCGACAATCTCCTCAGTTAGCTGCCCGAGAGTAACCATTCCCGAGATTCCCCCAAACTCGTCGACAACGATTGCCGCATGATGACCACCGTCTCGCATCTCAGCCAGGAGCTCTCCCAGGCGTTTGCCTTCAGGCACAAAATAGGTCGGGCGCACCAAATCATCGATGACGCTGGCGCTGTTGTCAGATTCATCGGTTAGTTTCAGCAGCACATCCTTGGCGTGCAATATACCTACCACATTATCGGTATTATCCTTATATACGGGGAAACGGCTATAGCGTCCCTGGGTATAGAGATTCAAGAAATCGCTTAGCTTTGTCCCTTGAGACACCCAGGTGATTTCCGTTCTCGGGATCATTACCTTGCTCACTGGGCGGTCGGTAAATTCAAACACCTGCTGCAATATCTTTGCCTCATATTGCTCCACCACACCTTCGCTTTCCCCGGCACTTATTGCCGAAAGTATCTCGCCCTCGCTGATTAATTTTTTATCCTCCTCGGATACAGTTACTATCCTGGTAAGACTTAACCCGATTCGCTCCAGGGCCAGGATAAGGGGGTAAAAACACAACTCTATTATTTTTAAGGGATTAGCGTATATTAGGGATAGCCGCTGGGCGTGATGCACAGCAAAAGTCTTGGGGATAACTTCGCCGAAGACCAAAATTATCGCTGTCACCCCAAAGATGGCTATAATTGGTCCCTTCACTTCACCAAAAGCCGCCACGGCTATGATAGTGCCCAATGTAGCGGCAGCGATGTTTACCAGGTTATTACCTAGAAGGACGGTAGCCAGAAATCTCTCGGGCTTTTCAGCAAATCTGGCTAGCTTTTCCGCTCCCTTAACGCCGCTTTCCACCAGATATCTTATGCGAAGCTTGGGCAGAGCGATGAAAGCTGACTCAGCACTGGAAAAGAAGGCTGAAAGGGCTACGCAAACTAGAAAGGCTAATAAAAGCCAACTATCGGTGGCATCCACTTATTACCACCCCCTAAGTCCCATTCCCAACCGAATTGACCATCTTGCTATCATTAACTTTGGCTGTAATCCACACTTTATATAAGTTATGATAGCATTAGCCGGCAAACCTGTCAAAACCCACATAGTGGAGACTGATTACTATTACCGCGTGTCATTTCTTTTCTAGGCGAAGGCCACAGTTGAGCCATATTCCTTCTTCATTAGGAGGTACAAGGACCATCGCCCAGAGACCGCCGGTGGGATTCTTCACCACATGCCACCAGTGAATTTGCAGTGGCGGTATACCACGTGTTCTGAATACTGCCTCTTCGCTGCCGATAGTTTGTACCATTAGCCCTGGCCATTCGGTCAATTTTGCTCTAGCTGCCGGTATGCGTACTATAAATTCTTTCTTCTCCCAGTCGGCATCCAATTCCACATCCCACACCTTCGGAGCTCCAGGCAGATGCCCACTACCACGAAATGTTTCCAATTTTCTCCTCCTTTTTTCTTAATATTTGGGTTCTCGCATCACAGTCAAATATTCACATATAAATCGCCCCCTAACCCATTGTTAACTGACGTTTTGTCTGTTTGTGTTCGACCACACCCACCCGGGTTACTTCATTTCTAAAATAGCTATCTGACATTGAGCAATTCCAGCATTTTGTTTATATCTGTGGTTGGCAGCTTGCAGTTATAATTCAGGCAGACGTAAGCCGTGGCCTTGCCCTCAATGCTCGATTGATTTTTGGTAAATTCGGCAAGCTTAGCTATTTCAGGCGATTCTCGTTCATCGGGATTGAGAAGCACCACCTTGTTCGGCAAGAAACGTGTTCTTAACGCTTTTACCATAGCTTTGGTATCCTCTGCCTGTGCCTTGCCGGCGATAACCACCTCATAACAAGGCCCAATTCCGAAATCCAGGGCAACCATGAGTTGAGCATGCGCCGATGGTGATTGTTTGACGCTTCCAGAAAAAGCACTACCGATTCTCGCTGCTTTCTCTTCCAAACCGGAAGTCGCAGTCATACGCCCTAGACGAAGCAAGTTCAGCATTGCCACAGAATTTCCCGATGGAATAGCGCCATCATAAATCTCCTTCTTTCTAACAAACAGGCTTTCGCCATCGTCAGGCGTGAGATAAAGCCCACCGCCATCTTCGTCCCAGAAATGCCTTACCATATCACTAGTCAGTTCGAGAGCAACCTCAAGATGCCTTGCGTCGAAAATGGCCTCATACAGTTCTATTAGACCACGAACCAGAAAAGCATAGTCATCCAGATTTGCTTCTACGCCAGCCTGACCATCTCGATAGCGGTGCAAAAGCCGGCCGGCCGGTTTGCGCATATTCCCAAGGATGAAATCTGCAGCACGGCAGGCCGCTTCAGCATACTCAGGCTCATCAAAGGCTTGAGCCCCTTTCGCCAATGCAGCGATCATGAGACCGTTCCAATCAGTCAAAATCTTGTCGTCCTTCATAGGATGGACACGTTTTTCGCGGTAAGCAAATAATTTCTGCCGTATCAATTCCAGATGAACCTGAAGGTCTTGTTGAGACAGATTCAAGTCGGAGGCGAGCTCTCCAAGCGCCTTTCTTAAATGCAAAATGTTAACGCCACTCTTCTTTCTAGTGGCTTGCTCCAGGAAATTGCCGTCTTTTTCAATGTTGAATACTTTGGCGGCTAAATCTGCTTCATCATTGCCAAGTGTCTGTCGAACTTCCTCCTGCGTCCAAAGGTAAAACTTCCCTTCCTCTCCCTCGCTATCGGCATCTTCAGCCGAGTAAAACCCGCCTTCTGGCGCTGTCATATCCCGCAGAACATAGGTGAAAATCTCCCGTGCTGTCTTTCCATAATCTTCTTTTCCCGTCGCCTGATAAGCCTCGGTGTAGGCCATAGCTAACATAGCTTGATCGTAAAGCATTTTCTCAAAGTGGGGAACAAGCCATTGCGAATCTGTGGAATAGCGATGGAAGCCAAATCCAACGTGGTCATAGATGCCGCCACGCCGCATTGCCTGAAGGGTTTTCTCCACCATATCCAACGCTGCCTTGTTGCCGCTACGTTTCCAGTAACGGAGCAAGAAAAGGAGATTGTGTGGGGTGGGAAACTTCGGGGCCCCGCTGAAACCAGCGTGCAGTCCATCAAAGCGTTCGGCCAGTTGCTCATATGTGAGCTTCAGTGTCGCTTCATCTAGTTCTTCACCGGGTGTGTCCTGCGAGGTCTGTTGAAGTACAGTAGCGATTTCATTGGACAGACTTAATGCTTCGCCTCGCCGCGTTGCCCAAAGCTCTCTAATGTGTGGGATTAGCTCCATCATTCCAATCAGCCCAAATCGACCCTCCCTAGGGATATAAGTGGCGGCGAAGAAAGGTTTCTTATCCGGCGTTATGATGATACTGAGAGGCCAACCCCCGCTGCCTGTCATCACCTGACAGGCGCTCATGTAAACATTGTCTATATCAGGACGTTCCTCACGATCTACCTTTATGGAAACGAAAGCCTCGTTCATAAGCCTGGCTACTTCAGGATGCTCAAAAGACTCATGTGCCATCACGTGGCACCAATGGCATGTTGAATACCCTATAGATAAAAAGATGGGTTTATTTTCCCTTTGAGCTCTCTCGAATGCCTCTGGACCCCATGGGTACCAGTCCACCGGGTTATGAGCATGTTGACGCAAATAGGGAGAAGTCTCGTTTATCAGATGGTTAGGCATTTAAAACTCCACGCTACTGAACAGCCCCACTATATTCTAGACCGATCTAATGCTTTTCTTTCTCTGCTTCAACGGGGTGGCAGCATCCACACTCACAAGGCCCACCACCGGTAGCACAGGGCTCACAACAATACTTAACGCCCTCTTTCTCATAGCCCGCTCCCACGATGGTGCAGCCACAAACTGGACATAGTTGCTCGACCATCTCTCCCTCCTTTCTCAACTCTTGTTGTTTATCGTCGCCAAGAATTACCTTACATATTATTCAATTATAAAAACCACCGCCATTGTTGTATGTGACTTTTGTATCAATAATTTGACTATTGTGCCTTAACGTTAATCTTCAAACTATCTATTTTGCCCATCCCCTTTAACGAAGAGACCAAACCGGTTATTGTGCTGGTGATAATATCCCTGGGGAAAGGGGTAAGGGGAAGATCATTCCCATTAACGATGAGCTTGACATCGCCCCGCTCCAGATAAAGTTCCAAATCCCGTATGTTTTCAGCTCCTTTCAAGCAAGAGACTGCACCGACTACAGTGCGAGTCAAGAACTGTTCAGCGAAAGGGTTGAGTTCGACAGATTCATTGTTGACCTCAAGCTCTGCCCCGAGATTCTTGTCCATTTTGTACCTCCTCGTCTATCACTACGCTGCCTGATCTTGATTTTCCATTCATTCGGAAATCAATATCTGCCGACATTTCATTTCTTCTTTTCCTTCTCTTCTTTGAGTGCTTGATAGGCCTTGATTATTTCCTCCACGCAGCTTTCGTCTTCCACAGTTGTGAGGTCACCTATGCTGGTATCATTGGCCACGGCCTTCAAAACCCGACGCATAACTTTGCCGCTCCTGGTCTTGCATAATCCAGCGGTAAAATAGATTTCGTCGGGAACTGCTATGGGACCCACCATTATTCGCATGTGATTAGCAATGTCTTTTTTCAGGTCCGGAGAAGGGGCAACACCCTCTTTGAGTCTGACAAAAACAACGATGCTCTCGCCCTTCACCGGGTCATCTTTGCTGACAACCGCTGCCTCAGTTACTTGAGGATGTGAGACGGCAGCGTCCTCTAGTTCAGCAGTGCCTATTCTGTGTCCGGCCACTTTAAGTACCTCATCAGCCCTTCCCAGGACCCAGAAATATCCATCTTTGTCCTTTACTGCGTAGTCGCCTGTATAGTAAACGCCGGGAAATCGCTCCCAATAAGCTTTCCTGTAACGTTCCGGGGCTCCATGTATGCCAAGGAGCATCCCCGGCCATGGTTTTTTTATTATCAAGAAACCCCGCTGCCCCGGCAGCACTGGCTTGCCATCCTCACCAACTACCTCAGCCTCTACCCCCGGCAGTGGTAAAGTCGCTGAGCCAGGCTTCAGAGGCACACACTCTATGCCGGGACAAGGTGAAATCATGATGCCACCGGTTTCAGTCTGCCACCAGGTATCAACGACGGGGCATCTCTCACCACCTACATGGCGGTAAAACCAGAGCCAGGCCTTGGGATTAATGGGCTCTCCCACGCTCCCCAGGAGTTCCAGGCTGCTGAGATCATGATTGCTTAGTATCTCCTCTCCATGTCCCATGAACATCCTGATGGCTGTCGGTGAGGTGTAAAATATGGTGACTCCATATTTCTCGATAATATCCCACCACCTTTCAATCGTAGGATAGTCGGGAGCCCCCTCATAAAGTACCATGGCTGCCCCATGTGCCAGCGGGGCATACACTATCTGGCTATGCCCTGTAACCCAGCCAATATCAGCAGTGCACCAGTAGACCGACTCCTCTCGAATGGCAAAGACCCACTTATAAGCAGAACAATTATGTACCAGATAGCCACCGGTACTGTGGACAATTCCTTTAGGCTTTCCTGTAGTCCCCGAGGTGTACAGTATATAAAGAGGGTGATTTGATTCTACCGGCTCTGGCTCCACGAACAGTGCTGCCTCTTCAAGCAGGTCATCCAGCCACGATTCCCTTGGCGACTTTACAGTGACCGGAGAACCAGTTCTTTTAACCACAATAACCTTCTCCACCGAGGGGCACTTTGTTAAGGCCTCATCGGCTATATTCTTCAGTGGTATTATCTTTCCCCTCCGGAATCCACCGTCAGCAGTTACTAGTAATTTGGCTTGTATATCATTGACCCTGTCAGCCAATGCTTGAGAACTGAAACCTGAAAAAATCACTGTGTGAACGGCCCCAATCCTGGCACAGGCCAGCATAAAAATAGGCAGCTCGGGAATCATCGGCAGATATAAGACAACCTTGTCCCCTTTGCCTATACCATTATTCTTCAAGACAGAGGCGAACCTGTTGACTTCACGATATAACATGGAATAGCTTAAGCACCTGCTGTCCCCCGGCTCACCTTCCCAGTATATAGCTACTTTACTCCTGCGCCATGTCTTAGCATGGCGGTCAACACATATATATGATGCGTTTAATCTCCCCCCTACAAACCATTTGGCAAAGGGCGGCTCCCATTCCAGCACCTTGTCCCATGTCTTGAACCAATCTAGCTGACGTGCCTGCTCCGCCCAGAACTCCTCTGGTTCCTCCAGCGACCTCTGATAAATATTGAGGAATTTCTTCACAGGAAAATATCTGGACTCAAATGGTAAAGATAATTCAGCCATAGCTTAACTCCCTCAAATTATTTTTGTCGAGAACCTCTAGAGAGACAGACTCATCCTTCTTGTTCCTGTCTAATACTACCTTGACCTCGCTTTGTGCCGGCATTCTTATTTCATCTGCGGCACGAGCTAACTCAGTTGGTCGCAAATATATCCTTCCTCCCCCTTCTTTTCTCAAGTCAGCACTAAAATTCAACCAGCACTTTGCCATCTTCAACTTTAACGTTGTACACCGTAAGGGCCTTGGACATCTTGAGTGCACTGCCAAGCTTCGACATTAGCCCTCCCTTTAACCAACGCACCACCTGCCCATTACTGATATCAAATTGAGAGCCATGCAGGGGACAGGTGACCACAGTCCCTTCCAGTTTACCCTGTGATAAATCGCCCTTCATATGGGGGCAGCGATTATCAGTGGCATAGTACTTATCTCCAACCCTGGCCAGGAGGATTTCGCGCCCCTCTGCAATTACCGCCTTCATTATCCCATCTTTCAGTTCATCTATTTTAGATACCTCTGTAAACTTACTCATAGAACACCCCCATTCATGAATCATAGCTAGTAAGCGAATTATTGTCTGCCTGCCTAGACTACCTTCCGGAATTTCTCTTTTGGAGCGCCACAAATAGGGCATTCATCAGGGAGGACGCCGTCGGAGACGTGGCCGCAGACCTGACAGACATAGTACTCAGTCTCCTCTTCAGCCATCGTATGCGCCAGTGCCTTCTTATAGAGCTTGGCATGCCCCTTTTCCACATCGCGGGAGTAACCCAGGACCGTTGCCACACTCGTATTACCCTCCTCGTTTGCCTCTCTGACGAATTGGGGATAGGTGTTACTAGCTAGATTCTCCCTCTCAAAGGCACTCTCAAGGTTTTCCTGGGTGCCAGCCACAGCGTCCAAAAGGCGGAAATGGTTGAAGGCATGGACTGCCTCAGCTTCAGCGATAGCACGGAACAACCTCGCCACCTGAGAATAGCCCTCTTGCTCAGCCTTCATGGCAAAAGCCAAGTTCCTCAGATTTGCTTGGGACTCGGCCACGAAACCAGCTTTAAGATTCTTCAAGGTCTTAGTCCCTTTTATCCCCGACACCTCATGCGGGACGAGCTTCTCTGCCTCAGCACCGCAGACCGGGCATTGCCGAGGTTTGTCGGTGCTAAGTTCCACGTGATGACAATTAGTACACTTCCACATATTATCTACCCCCTTGTAAGTTTAATTCTTTTTCTCAGCGAGGTACTTCTCAGGGTTTTGGTCGAAAGCCTTCTTGCAACCAACAGCGCAGAAATAATATTTCTTTCCCTTATACTCGGAACTAGCTGCTGCCTTAGCTTCCTGTACCTCCATCTTGCAAACTGGGTCTATGGTCATTGGTGAGGTCAAACTGAGCGTCATGCCAGAGACAGCTCACGATAGTTCCCACTGGCCTGCCATCTCGACATACCAATTAGCCTTGCTTTTCCTCTTCCTTCAATAAATCACCGAATACATCAGCATGATATATTTCGTGGTCTCTTATCCTGGTGAGAAGCTCTTTCAGGTCAGGCTCTTCAATTTCTTTGGCAGCGCGGTCGTATTCAGCCGCTACCTTTTTCTCGATCTTGATATCGGCCCGAAGCATATCAGCGGTCTTGGTGGATTTATCCACCTTGGTGTGCTCAATCCTGGGACTGCCTTTTTTGTCAACCATCTCTTCAGACAGCCATCCAAGATGCTGCATCTCGTTTATAGCCTGGTCCTCCATTTCCTTCTTGACATCCTTGTTGCGAGTCATATAGGAATGGAGAAGGTATTGAAGGATAACGGTATATTCATGCTCGATGCCCCAGTTGAGAACCTGGGCAATCTTGTCTTGTCGAGAACCCCTTAAATCCCGGGCACTTTCCTTTTGGGCCTTATTCACAAAGTGTTCAAAGTCGCCTCGGTGTGACTTTTCATCGGAGAGAATTCGCTTCAGCAGCCGCCTTATCTTAGGATTGCCGATGGCCTTGATGTGTTCCTCATATAAGGCGATGCCGTCTTCCTCCAGAAACACATCGTTTTTCATCCAATCGGGAACCGAATCTCCGCCTGTGCGCATGTCTCCCCTCTCAATGCTGGGAGTACCACCAAGGCTGACTATGGTCTCAGCCAGCCAGTCAAAATGGCGCATTTCCTCCCGGGCGATAGCCTCGATTTCACAAGCCATCTCGCCCTCACCCATAGCATAGGCGTGGACCAAATATTGAATGACGGCTGCGTGTTCGCCCTCAAGGTCTTGATTTAGTAAAGCAATAATTTTGTCCTTATCCATTTGCCCCTCCTATGTTACTCGTTTTCTTACCTATCTTGTCGTGAAACGCAATTACCCTACCTTACCAACAAATTGTCGGTCTTCTAAGGGTAAGACATGCCCCTATAGACATGAAATATCGGCTAGTGGCTATTTTATCAGCTTGGCTCCCTCTTCACTAAGCCCGTACCTATCATCTCTTTGCTTAGCTAGCCCAGCCTCAGCAAGCTCACGCAGCCCACTTCTGACCCTAAACAGGGGGAGGCCAGTGTCTTTGGCGATTTCTTCGGGAGACCCCAACCCTGCTTGTAGCGCACGGAGCATCTTAGAACCTGACTCAGTAGGTTTACCATCAGGGCTAATACATGCCATATTCTCCTCCTATTTTGTTTACAGCTTCTTTTTGCAGAGATACCAATCGGTACACTCGTACCCCTGCTTGAGTCTCTCTTCAGCCATTTCCTGGGTGTTCGGTGGCGGCACCACTACCATATCGCCTGGTCTCCAGTTAGCCGGAGTAGCTACAGCATTCTTGTCCGTCGTTTGTAGTGCATCTACTATTCTCAGTATCTCATCCATGTTCCTGCCGGTGGTCAGCGGGTAGTAGAGTATTGTCCTGATAATCTGGTTAGGGTCGATTATGAACACGCATCGGACAGTCTCAGTCTTGCTCTGACCGGGATGAATCATACCATAGTCCAGAGAAACCTCCTTGCTAAGGTCAGCGATAATGGGGAATGGTATCTTCACCCCTGTTTTCTCCTCCACATTGCGCACCCAGGCGATATGCGAGGAGACACTATCTACACTAAGGCCCAGAAGCTCTACCCCCCGCTTTTGCAGTTCGGGATGAATCTCGGTAAAAGCGATGAACTCAGTAGTGCACACCGGGGTAAAATCCGCCGGGTGGGAAAAGAGAATTAGCCAGCTTCCCTTGAAATCTTCCAGCTTGAGCACCCCATGAGTGGTTACTGCCTCAAAAGCTGGCGCCGGCTCGCCTATCCGGGGCATGTGACCTATTTGTTCTTTTACTTCTTCCATATTTGACACCTCCTTTACTTGTCCTTTTTAATTCTAAAAAGCCTCTTTGAACTTCCAGTTCTTGTCCATCAACCTCCTTTCCTGCACAGCTAACTTATCCGCCACCCTTTGCCCTAAAACTACTTGAATATTCTTTCCAGCCTTTTATTCACCTCATCCCAGTTGACGATGTTCCAGAAGGCATCAACGAATTTAGCTCTTTCATTTTTATAATCCAGATAATAAGCATGCTCCCAGACATCAATAACCATGAGGATTGTAAACATGGGATAAACATTTGTGTTATGTTTTTCTATCTGCATTATTATTGGTCTGTTAGTCTGCCTGCAGAAACTGAGTCCCGCCCATCCCGAGCCTTCAACACTAGTAGCAGCCAGACTGAATTCCTTTTTGAATCTTTCAAAATTTCCAAACTCTTTCTCCAAGGCTGTGCCCAAAGTTCCCGTCGGCTTTCCTCCGCCTTTACCCGGCGGGGCTATGTTGGTCCAGAACAATGAATGTAGCAGATGCCCTCCGATGTGAAACGAAAGCTCTTTTAAGGTAGCTTTAACATCAAAGTCGGCACCTTCTTTGCGAGCTTTGTCCAGCCTCTCGAGTATGGCATTAGCACTATTGACGTACGCCTGATGGTGCTTTTGATGGTGTAGAGTTAACTGTTCCTGGGATACGTAGGGCTGTAACTCATCATATCGGTAGGGCAATTGCGGCAGGGCATAAAACTTTGCTTTTTCCATAGGTCTTTTTCCTCCTTTTCAAAATCTCACTAACATTACCCGGATTGCCAGTTCTACTATCATAAATTATTACTGTTTTAGCCAGCCTACCCCCTTTCTGGCAAACCATTATCAGGCAAAGCCACTCTCTTTATGCTTTTGTGCGATGGTACTGGCCAAGTTATCCAGGGCTTTGAAATCCTCTTCTCCGGGAAATCCCTTGCTGAGCACGGGAGCCAGTACCTCCGCCTTAAGGTTGGGAATCATTCCCGTGAGCTGTTCAACAGCCTTGCTGCCCCAGCCATAGGAGCCAATAATGGAGACGAACCGGAGCCTGGGTCTTAAAGCATTGGCTAGAAATGCCGCATGGGCGACGTTAGGATGTGGACCAACCAGAACTGTAGGCGTGCCTATGACCATAGTAGCGGCGTCCACCAATGCCATGGCCAGTTTCCCAATATCAGTTGCCTCCAGGTTGAACTGCTTAACCGTGACACCTTTGTCAGCCAGGGCTCCAACAAAATATCCCACCATTTTTTGGGTGCTGCCATGCATGGAGATATAAGGCAAGACCACTATGTTTTTTGGTGGGCCGGACACCCAGCTTCGATATGCTTCCATGATGAACGATGCCTTGTCATGGAGGGGGCCGTGGCTGGGGGCGATGACGTCAATCTTGTAACTGTTTAGCTTCTCCAAATGTTTCTCAATACTGGTGCGAAAAGGCATCATGATTTCAGCAAAGTATCTTTTAGCCGCTTCATAGACTTGCCCTTCATCGGCTACATACAAGTCTGTGGTAGACAGATGGGAGCCAAAAAGGTCGCAAGGGAAGAGTATCTTGTCTTCCCGTAAATATGTAAGCATGGTCTCAGGCCAGTGTACCCAGGGGGCATGGATAAACTCCAGGGTTTTATCCCCCAGGGATAAAGTTTCACCATCGCTTACAGTGATAAATTTGTCCTCCGGGATAAGCAAGAGAGCCACGAGCATATCCTGGCCTTTGGGTGTGGTGACCACTTTAGCATCGGGATACTTCGCCAGAACCCGGGGGATGCTGCCCGCGTGGTCTTGCTCGGCATGGTTGGCAATGACATAGTCAATAACGGGAACATTCTCAAGATAAGCCATGAGGATTTCTGTCGTAGAGGGATCCACGGTATCTATCAAAGCAACTTTCTGGCTGCCCTGCACCAGGTAAGAGTTATAGCTTGTTCCATCGGGAAGGGGTATCAAGGCGTCAAAGAGACGCCTGTCCCAGTCGATAGCGCCTACCCAGTAAATATTTGTCTTTATTTGTCTTGCTTTCATTTATTTATTCCGCCTTTCAATACTCTAACAGCCTCTTTTCTCCTTCAATCCGCTTTATCTCCGTAATGTCCTGTGTGGCTTCCAGTGTGCCCAGATACCTGCCGGTTTTGTCCCGCACGGCAAAATATCTGATATATACCTTCCTTTCCCCGAGATTTATCCAAAATTCAGCTGAATCCCTCCTGCCACTCTTGAAATCGGACAATAGCTGGTTTACCTTATCCACACTTTGCTTCGGATGACAGTTTTGAACTGATTTCCCAATCACTGAAGCCGGCCGTTTGAAAATTCTCGTTTCGTGCTTATTCCAGAATTTAACTAGATCGTTCTCGTCAGCGAAAGAAATTTCCACCGGTATTGCCTCTAATATTCCTGCTAATTGTTCTTGGCTCAGGTTTGCTATCATGGCACCCCCGTCACTTACTCCTCTATTTTCTCGAACTGGTCTTTGCTTGCTCCACATACAGGGCATACCCAATCATCGGGTATTTCCTCGAAAGGCGTTCCCGGCTTTATACCGCCGTCGGCGTCGCCTAACTTGGGGTCATAGATATACCCGCAAACAGTGCATTTGTATTTCGCCATTTTAGATACCGTCTCCTTTCTCTCTTCGATATAGCTGGGAGCTGTCTTGGGAGTGGTGCCTCTCTTAACCTGATGGTAGTAAGCATAAGTCATTGGTTCACCTTCTCTGAGAACATCCGCTCCCACGAGTTCCCCTATGAAGATAGTGTGAGTCCCGACATCTAGTTGATTAATTACCCTGGCTTCGAGATAAGCCAAGCTATGGTCAAGTGCTATGGGAGCCTTAGTTTCACCTAGTTTGTAATTGACATCTTTGAGTTTGTCTACCTCCTTACCCGATTTGAAGCCAAAATGACCGATGAAAGAGAGTGGCGTATCTCGGGATAGTATGGAAGCGACAAAGACTTTGCTCTCGGTGATGAACTCGTGCGTTAGGTTCTGCTTGTTGATGCACACGGAAATAGTGGGAGGCTCAGAGGTGACTTGAACCACTGTGTTGGCGATTTGTGCGTTTAGCTTTCCTTGTTTTTGGGATGCCACCACATATAGTCCGTAGCTTAAATTGTGTAGAGCTTTCAGATTCATTGCTAATCTCCTGTCGGTGTTATTTACATAAGGTCCTTTTCACTGGCTTCAATTGCCCGCTGTAATTCGGCACTGAGTAAGGGCGGCAATCCCTCGATATCCACCTTGAGAAACCCCCTGACTATTGTGGCTGTAGCCTCGCTTCGAGTTAGTCCCCGTGCCATAAGATATTCTACTTCTTCCTCAGCTATCTTGCCTACTGCCGCTTCATGGGATAGGTCAATGCCAGCTAAAGTACCTTTAAGCTCGGGTATGGCGTGGATTATGCCCTCTCCCATCAGGATTAGCCCACGACATTCCAGATGACCTTTGACATCAGGGGCATTGCCTTCTATGTAACCCCGGGCAACAATGCTCCCTCCGGTAGTTATCGCTCGTGATATGATTTCTGTTTTCGCTCCCTTAGCATCGAGGATGGCCCGAGAACCAACGTCCAGCGATGACCCCGGAGCTGCTACCAGAATACTGTTGAATCTGACAACCGCGTTTTCCCCCACACACCTGGCTGTGGGATACATTTGTAGTGAACGGACTGGCTTCGTAATCACATAATTACTAAGAAATAAGCCATTCTCTTCAATCATTACTCCCGTGCGGGGGCGAACAGCTACCTCTGGATTCCAGTTATGTATCATAGTGAAGGTGACCTTAGCCCCCTTCTTTATGTAGAACTCAGAGACGCCCAGGTGCAGGCCGGCTTCTTCGTTAGAAGCAGTGGTACAACCGGTAATGATATGCAGCTCCGAGTTTTCTTCAGCAATGATAATATTGTGCACATTCTGAGCAAGCCGTGCTTTTGCCAGATAGAGGCAGGTCTGAACAGGATAAATGGTCTTATAGCCAGGCAGTGCCCTGATGAAGTAGCCATTATGCTGGTTCAGCTCTATATTGGCAGTGTACTTATCGGTATCTACGGCTACTGCCTGCCACCAGTAGTCTGACAGCCAGTCATACTTTTCCAGAGCCTGGCTAACTGCCATTACTTCCACGCCCTCTTGTCTGACCGAACTATGAATTGGAGCGTTATCCATCTGGATAAAGGTCCCTGCCCTTTGGCTCGGGTCATCCAAAATAACTCCTGCTTCCAGCATCCGCTTTTTGGTCCTGGCAGGGAGCTTCGACGGGTCAACTTGGGAAGGCTGCTCTTCGGCTGAGCTAACATAAGTGCCCAAATCTATATCCTCACCGAATGCCGCTGGTTTGGCAGCGGCTGCCCTGGCTTTATCTTTATGCGTCTCAGACGATACCATCTCAACCACTTTAGGCCTTCCTCCTCAGAAAGCATTGGATACATTCTTGGTAGCCTTTCTCTCTAATAGTAGCTAAAATCTCACGAGAGTCTCCCTCGCATCCGATTACACCATTACACATGACATAGCCTGTGCGGGCGTTAACATAGTCCAGGATATGACCAGTATGGGTAATGATGAGCCCCATGCATCTTCGCTCAGGGATGGGACAATCTTTTTCAAGCAAGCTATTTAACAGTTCACCGATAAGGGAAATATTTACCAGGTCAACGCCTGATTCAGGCTCATCTATCAATGTTAATGTGGGCCTCTGCGCCAGTAATTGCATCAGCTCGGAACGCTTTATCTCCCCTCCCGAAAACCCATAGTTCATCTCCCTATCCAGAAAATCGGCCAGGTTAGCTTTCTCTGCGAGTTGACTGATGCGCTCTTCATGTTCTTGACCCCTGAGGCAAGCAGCCACCATGTCACGCATTTTCACACCCCGAACCACCGGTGGCCGCTGGAAGGACATACCAATCCCCAAACGGGCTCTCTCATCCAGCGGCAACTTAGTTATGTCCTGGCCTTTGAAAATGATTTTGCCTTTGGTTATCCGATACTTGGGGAAACCCATTAACGCCATGAGCAAAGTGGTTTTCCCGCTGCCGTTGGGACCGAAAAGGACATGGGTCTCGCCAAGCTTCATCTCCAAATTTATGTTATGCAGAATCTCCTTGCCCTCTACCTCCACAGTTAGTTGCTCGATGCTTAAGGCAACGTCACCCATGCTGTACCATCCTTTAGTTTATTTAAGCCCCATCCAATGACCAATGTTCTCTTTTGGTAAACCACCCCGTAGGATCACTGAGGTACTCATAGGAATCGAGAAGGGCGAGATGGTGCCCCCGCTCCTCACCCGCCAGAGTCTCGTAGAACCGCTTTTCCACAGGGAGGGTGCTTTCTTCGCTTCGAGAGTGATATAAATTATAAGACTTGATCTCCATATCCATAGCTATCTTGATAGATTCAAGTTCAGACTCGGCCACTTTAATCTTGCTGCCCAGCGCTTTAGTGGCTTCGGCGAACAGAGACTTGAGCCCTTTCCCTTTCTCAGATGGTGGCTCTACATCAGGCCAATTCTGCCCTCTCTTGAGGGCTTCATATATTTCCTCAAATTTCTTACGGTGAATGTCTTCTTCATTAGCTAGGTGTTGGAATAACTCCTTAGCTAGCTTGTTGCTGCTTTTCTGGCTTGCCTGCTGGTAAAACTCCTTGCCTTCTACCTCCATCCGAACAGCGAGCTGAAGCACCTTTATCGTCCTGGCCTGTTCATTTTCCATTTGCTCACTCCTCTTAAAACCTTACGAGCTAATTAATTCCATATCCTGACCACAACAGACTAGAGTGCCGCCGCCAACCTTGGTCACCGTCACTTCATTGCCACAGACATTGCAGCGATATTTTTCGCCAACCTTTTTAACAGCCATTTCAATCCTCCTTTACAATATTATTTATTTGCTGAGCCTCTGGAGATAGCGGTGAGCTTTAAGGGCAGCTTTCGCCCCTTCCCCGGCAGCCACCACTATCTGCTTTTCAGGAATAGCAGTGACATCCCCAGCGGCAAAAAGCCCGGGTACGCCAGTTTCATTAGCACAACTAACTTCGATTTCCCCAAAGCCATTTAGAGAAGCTATTCCCTTGAATGGCTCCGAGTTAGGGATAAGTCCGATCTCGATAAAGATGCCACCAACATCCAATTCCCTTTCCTGTTTACTTTTCAAGTCCCTTATTTTTATTCCCTTAACGCGGCTCTCCCCCTTTATCTCCAGGACTTCATGCTCCAGGAACATTGTCAAGTTGTTGGCAGCCTTCACTTTGTCGATTAGGATTTGGTCACCGGTAAGAGGAGTTAGTGATACTAAATAAACACGTTCGGCTATCTTAACCATGTCGTCGGCAGCCTCCAGGGCTGAGTTACCACCTCCAATGACGGCAACATTTTCACCAGCAAAGAGGGGACCATCACAAATGGCGCAGTAGGTAACTCCTCTGCCCCTCAACTTCTCTTCACCTGGAACATTTAGCTGGCGAGGTCGCTTGCCCGCGGCAATTATAGCTGCCTTAGCCTGGTAGCTTTCACCCTTATCTGTTCTCACCTCAAAACCTCCATTTGTTTGGGACAAGCTGCTGACCTTCTCCCCGGTTTTCATATCAAGGGGGAACTGCTTTACCTGCTCCTCGAATTTCTTCATCAACTCGAGACCTTCGATGAATTGATATCCCATATAGTTTTCGATGCCAGTAGTCCACAGAACTTGCCCTCCTATGTCGTAGCTTATAAGCAATGTATTCAGCTTTTTTCTCGCTGCATACACTGCCGCCGTCATACCAGCCGGGCCGCCACCAATAATAATCAATTCATACATATCTCACCTTAGCGAACTAAAGTCCTAATTTCTCTCTGAGCTCTGCCTCATTGAACCCGACCAGCACTTCGCCATCGAAGCAAATTGTGGGGACTGCCAGTGAAGTACATTTACTCTTCATTTCTTCCCGGGCCGCTTTATCCTCAACTATATTAAATTCTTGATACTTGATGCCGTTGTCGTCCAGAAACTTCTTAGCCATTTTGCAATAAGGACAGGTAGGAGTGGTGTAGATTTTAACCTCGCGTGCCATTTTTCCTCCTGAGTTTTTATTTTAAGCAGTGTGCCTGTTCCCTGCCACAATTAATATAAAAAGCTGCCAAGGCAATACTTAGCAGCCATACTAAATGCCTACCTGCGGACTAGCTTTACCTGTATCTTGTATACCATCGGCCCCACCCACATAACCTTCCGCTAGAAGGCGAGGTAAATAGAGTGGTAAGTTTACTTAATAATAAAGCAAAAACTACTTGTCCGTCAAGCAGCGGCTGTCATTGCGAGCCCCGACTTGTCGGGGCGTGGCAATCTCAGCCCCCACCAACCCCACTGGGATTGCTTGGCGCTAGCTCAAGGTGAATTCGATGTCTCACCTTTTTCCTTTGTCTCGCTGTTCTCCCCCGGCGATTTCCTGGCAAAGAGGGGAATACCTACAGCTGAGATTATGACAGTAGTTGCGATAACCACTATCACTATCTCGGGATAAAGCCGGGCATTGGGAATGGCTGAGATAGCAGCTATTTCAGCTACCACGGCGGCGGATAGACCTCGAGGCAGCATGGTAGCTAGTATTCCAGTGTTGGCAAGCAAGCGCCTTTTACCTATGGAAATAGCAGGAACTACTATGCATCTTACCCCCAATAGCACCAGGGACAGGAGGATACTCGGTACAATTACGTTGGGGTCGTCAAAGGTTATCATCAGCCCCAGGTAAGCAAAGAAGAATGTCTTCACTATGAAATATATTTGAGAGTGGAACTTCATCATGGTATTGTGGATCTCGCTAGTCCTCTTAGTGCGTAGAAATCTAGCAAAATCCATGCCGTTTCCCAGGATTAAGCCAAAGGCGAGAGCGAAAATAGCTCCGCTGCCCTGCAAACTTTCCACGGCGAGATAAAGTAGAAAAAGGACAGCTAAGGTCAAGATATCATCGTATAGCTCGCCTTCTATGAACGTCAGCACCAAAAGCCAGGCAAATCCGGCGGCGCCGCCGATTCCCAGTCCTATAAGAAAGCGCATGCCAATAGCTTTAACAATCACAGGAGCTACGTGCTCAGTTGCCCCAACAGTCATGACTTCCAGGATAACCAGAGCAATCACAATCACCAAGGCACCATTTAGAGCGGATTCTATATGTAATAGGGATGATATCTCAGGAGAGACTTTAGCTCGTCCGATAAGAGGCATTACAATAGCAGGACTGGTGCCACCCACGATGGCTCCAAGCAACAAGCTACTCATCAATTCCCAATCTAGGATGTAGTAAACAAAGGCTGTCGCCGCTATCATGCTGGCCACGATACCCACTAAAGCGAGCGCTATTGCCCTGGGTGCGGTGGCTCGAACTTGGGAAAAATCAAGGCCCAAACCGCCGTTAAATAGAATCACGACCAAGGATAGATTGGCTATTATCGGCGAGGCCAGGGCTACCCAGGCTGGGTCTACAAGATGTAAGACAGGCCCTGCTACGTAACCTAAAGCCAGTAGCACTAATATGTCGGGGAAACTTATTTTCTTGAAGAGGTAATCCCCTATGAATCCAATAATAAGCAGGATTCCCAGAAACCCCAATATATGTGCAGCTGTCATCCCTTGCCTGCCTTATCTGTCAGGAGTGAACCATACCACACTCAGCTCTTTCCATCAACGCCAGACCTCATACTTTATTATATCTCTGAGACAACTGCCTGGGTAGTAGCACAATTCTGCCTGAGAATTTGAGTAATACTGTACTGAATTCCATCCTTCCCTGACAAGGATGGAGATATCACCTGCCTGTCGCAAGACTTCGAGAGGGATAAATCACATCTTTTCCGGAGCTGCCATGCCCATGAGGCGAAGGACTTTAGCCAGGGCGATCTGAGTTGCCTTGACCAGCTTGAGACGGGACTTGGTTAGCGCTTCGTCTTCAGAGACAACCCGGCATTGCTTGTAGAAACTGTGGAACACGGTGGCTAAATCCTGGGCATAGTAAGGCAGGTGGTGAGGCTCGAGAGTAACTGCCACCTGTTCTACTATTTCGGGGAGGAGTATTAAGCGGCGAATTAAGGTTAACTCCGGCTCGGTGGTAAGCAGAGAAACATCGCCCTGACTGCAGTCTATCTCCCGCTGTTTAGCTAATTGAAGAATGCTGGCAATCCGGGCGTGAGCATATTGAACGTAATACACAGGATTTTCCGCTGATTGCCGCTTAGCGAGTTCTATATCGAAGTCCATCTGGCTATCAGCAGAACGAGAGAGGAACAAGAAGCGACAAGCATCCGAGCCTACCTCGTCTATCACCTCCTGTAAAGTAATAATATCGCCACTACGCTTGGACACTTTAACTATCTCCTGTCCACGCCGCAGGGTGACTAACTGGCAGATTATCACCTTAAGCCGCTCAGGGTCACAGTTCAAGGCCTTGAGCACCGCTTTCATTCGAGGGACATGTCCCTGATGGTCGGCCCCCCAGATATCAATCACCTGGTCGAATTTCCGCTCCAGAAACTTGTTGTAATGGTAGGCAACATCAGAGGCAAAATAGGTGGGAGAACCATCGCTGCGCACCAGGACATTGTCCTTGTCTTCGCCCAGGGCGCTCGATTCGAACCAGGTAGCGTTTTCCTTTTTGGCAATATAGGCCCCGCCCTGGAGTAGTTCCATAGCCTTGTTATATTGCCCGCCCTGATAAAGGCTTCTTTCTGAGAACCAGGTGTCAAAAACAACGTTTAGCAGCTCGAGGTCTTGTTTAATTCTCTGTAGCATTCTGGCAGTACCAACCTCCGCCAGTTGCGAAGCTGCCTCGCTCTCGGACAACGATAAAAATCTATCACCCTGCTCCTGAACTATTTCTTTGGCCAGGTCAATCATGTAATTGCCGTAGTAGCCATCCGGGGGCATGGCAGCTTCCTTGTCCAGGCATTGCCGGTAACGAGCATAGAGGGAACGGCCGAAGTTATCTATCTGGTTACCCATATCATTTATGTAAAATTCTTTTTCTACAGCATAGCCAGAGACGGTAAGCACATTAGCCAGGGTACTGCCTAAAACGGCACCACGGCCATGACCTACGTGAAGAGGTCCGGTGGGGTTGACACTAACGAATTCAAGTTGGACCTTATTACCTTTGCCTAGCTCAATATCGCCATACGATTCACCGGCAGCCAGGACTGATTCCACTTCCGTACTCAGCCAGTCCTCCCGCAGGGTGAAGTTGATGAAGCCTGGCGGAGCAATCCAAATCCTGTCAATTTGGGGCGGTGGTACTATATGCTCAGAGACCTTTTCGGCTATAGCCACGGGGGACATCTTCATAGCCCGAGCCAGCTTCAAAGGGAGGCCTGAAGCAAAATCTCCGTGTTCGGGGTTTTGAGGATGTTCTATAAGCACCTCGGGCAAGGCGGCTGAAGCGAGAGCACCTTCTTGCTGTGCCTTCAATACAGCTTGCTGCAAACATCTGGCTAGTTCTTGCTTGAGCATGTCAAAACAATAAACCCTAAATCCAAAATCACGATATCAAACCTGTGTTGTCTTCTCAAGTATGGCACCAAAGCTTTTCATAAGCCCATCGGCTTCCCGAATTAAGTCAGAAAAATTCCACCGGCTACAGTGATACATTCTCCTGTCACGAAGCTGGAGGCATCGGATGCCAGATAAATCATCGCACCTACCATATCATCAGGGTCGGCTATGCGTCCTAGGGGTGTCCTTTTGATCATCTCCCCCTCGTATTCAGGCATAGCCAGGAAGCGGGAGTCGCCGAGACGAGTGTGCACATTTCCGGGAGCTATCGTATTTACGCGAATATTATACTGAGCCAATTCCAGGGCCATGACCTTTGATACCATTATGACCCCGGCCTTGCTGATTGCGTACGTGCCAATATTTGGCTCTGGGTTAAAGCCATCCATTGAGGCGACATTGATAATCTTGCCTCCGCCATGTTCCTTCATCACTCTAGCTACGGCCTGACTGAGGAAGAATAATCCCTTCAGATTAAGATTCAAGATACTGTCCCATAGACGTTCATCAACCTCTAATGAAGAGGCCAACGCCGGGCTGGTGCCTGCGTTGTTCACCAGGATATCAATTTTCCCAAATTCATTGGTGACTTTGGCGACCAGGTTGTTTATATCTTCCATCCGCCCCACATGAACTGCTACCGGTAAGGATTTCCTTCCTAATTTTCTTATTTCCTCAGCTACATTCTCCAGGTCAGGAAGTTTCCTGCTGGCTACTACAACATCTGCTCCGGCTTCGGCAAAACCCAGTGCAGTGGCTCGACCGATGCCTCTTGAGCCACCGGTGATTAAAGCTACTTTCCCATCCAGGCGATATTTATCAATGTACATAATAAATCTCCTTGGGCACTTCCTGGGTACGTTTTTATTTTCTCCATATTCTAGCTAAATTGGAAAGTTTTTGCTAAACCTTATCAATTTCCGGGCAAATCTTAAACTGCGCCCTTCCAAATCGTACAAAATTCCTCTCCCTTGAAGAGAGAGCATCAGCTCCATTCAGCATCTCCGGCCCATGCCCGGCTCAATTGTTGACGTAAAGGTTGATTTTCAGCTTTCTTTAAATTGGGGTCGCTTTGAAAAAGAGTTATCGCCTCTTGCCGAACTAACTCCAGACTGCGTAAATCGGTTAGCTTGGCAAGTTTGAGGTCGGGCAAGCCGCTCTGGTGGGTGCCGAAAAATTCCCCGGGACCTCGTAGCTCTAAGTCTTTCTCAGCCAGGGCGAAGCCATCATGGACCTTCTCCATCAGCCGGAGGCGCTCCCTTGCTTCCGGTGAAAGCTTTTCCGGGATAAGCAGGCAGTAGCCCTGTTCTTTATCTCGCCCCACACGTCCCCTGAACTGGTGGAGCTGAGATAAGCCAAAGCGTTCAGCACCTTCTACCATCATGACAGAGGCCCTGGGTACGTCAATGCCCACCTCCACCACCGAGGTTGACACCAGAATATCGAGCTCCCCGGCTCGAAAACGGCGCATCACCTTCTCTTTCTCATTACCAGGCATTTGACCATGGAGTAGTCCTAATTTTAAATTCGGAAAAACCTCTCGAGATAGTCGCTCATATTCCGTTTTGGCGGCTTTTGCCTCGAGTATTTCTGATTCTTCGACTAAGGGGCAGATGATGAAAGCTTGCCGGCCATTGCTGACCTGGCGATGGAGGAAGCTGTAAGCCTTCTCTCTATCTTGTGGTTCGAGACACTTTGTTTTCACTACCTGCCGCCCCGGCGGCAGCTCATCGATAACCGAAATGTCGAGGTCTCCATAGAGCGTCAGCGCCATGGTTCGAGGAATAGGTGTGGCTGTCATGACCAGAACATGAGGGTTAAACCCCTTTTGCCGCAGGGCCGAGCGTTGTAACACGCCAAAGCGGTGTTGCTCATCTATCACCGCCAACCCCAACTTGTTGAATTCCACCTCTTTTTGAATAAGGGCATGGGTGCCGACAATAATATCCACTTCAACTTGCCCGATTTTATAATGTAGCCTCTCCTTCTCATTACTGCTGAGGCTCCCGGTGAGCAGAGCGATGGTAAGTGGTCTGGAGAGAAATCCTGTGTAGCGCCTGATAGTTCCTTCGCCCGGCTCGGAACCAGATTCCTGGGTGCCGACCTGGGACAGATAGCCACAGATATTGGTGTAGTGTTGCTCGGCTAGGACCTCGGTGGGCGCCATTAATGCCCCCTGGTAACCGTTGGCAGCAGCTATCAGGAGAGCCAGGGTCGCAATTACGGTTTTGCCGCTGCCTACCTCCCCCTGAAGAAGACGTGACATGGCTTTTGCTTGTTTGAGGTCGGTTAAAATTTCCTGCAACACTCGCTCCTGGGCCTGGGTCAAAGTGAAAGGCAGGCAACGTAAAAATTTGCTGATGACTTCCTGGTCTACATGAAAGGCATTACCCGGTTGACCTTCCTGCCAGTCCCGCTTTCTAGCCAGCACGCCTAACTGCAGAAGAAATAGCTCGTCGAAGGCTAACCGCCCTCTTGCCCTTTCCGCCATTGACAGGTCATCGGGGTAGTGAACTTGAGCGATTGCGGCGGGAAGGTCTAATAACTGGCAGCGGGTCTTAATCTCTGAAGGCAGAAAATCATCCAATTGCCAGAGATAGCCATCGACAGTCTCCTTGGTCCATTTCCTTACTTGCCTGGGATATAAGCCTTGGGTAAGGGGATAGACGGGAACCAGGCGCCCGGTGTGAATCAGTTCTTTATCTTTAAGCAGCTCCCATTCCGGGGACTCGAATACCTTGTGTCCTTTGAACAGGCCGACTGTGCCGCTGATTACTACTCTGGCATTAGTACGGAAGCTTTTTGCCAGGTAAGGTTGATTAAACCAGACCACTCTGATATTTCCTGTCTCGTCGCCGACAATTGCCTCTGTGCCTTTCCGGTTACCCAGAGTAGCTACTCTGGCTTGCCAGATTGTGCCTATGATAGTTTGCTCCTCGCCTTCTATAAGTTCAGAGACAGGTTTCCTCCGGCTGTAATCGACATAGCGTCTGGGGAAGAAATAAAGCAAATCGCCCACTGCCCTGACATTGAGCCTGGCAAATTTGATAGCTACGCTGGGCGTGATGCCTTTGATAACGGTTACGGACGAGTCCAGCCCTTCTCTTCGCTCCCGGCTACTGACTCCTGACTCCTGACTCCTGATTGCTGGCTCCTGACTACTGACT
>Ga0315553_10000586_pt1 | contig 31677 bp, 31 predicted proteins | sample SalMarSW160140MG_FD_203099 | JGI IMG/M metagenome (GOLD analysis project Ga0315553, IMG submission 203099) | Salt marsh sediment microbial communities from the Plum Island Ecosystem LTER, Massachusetts, United States - Salt Marsh Sediment SW1601-40 ... | reverse complement strand
CCGGCCGGGTGATCGGCGCGCCACATCTTCTCGAGATTGTAGAAGGTGCGGATCTCCGGGCGGAAGACGTGGACGATAACGTCGCCTGCGTCGATCAACACCCAATCAGCGGCACGCAGGCCCTCGACCCGAATGTCACGACCGCCGGCATCCTTGAGGTCGCCAATGAGGCGCTCGGCGATCGCGGCAACATGACGCTGCGAGCGCCCGGAGGCGACCACCATGTAGTCGGCCATCGGCGTCTTGCCAGCGATGTCGATGGAAACAAGATCCTCGGATTTCGCGTCTTTCAGGCTCTCGAGGACCACCTTTAGGGCGGCCGCCGCTGCGAGCTCACGGCTGGCGGTCGCAATACGGGGAGGACGCGTACCTTCCTCCCTACTAAGCGCGGTTGTCAGCGTTTGGTCCCTTCTCCTTCGAGCCGCTGAAGGCGGCAACACAACAAGGATATGCGGACGACGGTGACGCTTTCAAGACATGGAATCGCCCTCCCGACGCGCGGTGCGGAGCGCCGTCGAGGACGCCGAAATGTGGGGGGTGGGGAGAAAAACCCAGGCGGGCGGCGGCGTTGCAGACAGGGTGCAGGCGTCGCGGTCACTGATCCGCGCCCGGCGGAGGGCGATGGCGGCCGGGGAGGAAAGCGCGCCGAGCGCAAACCCTGGGCGGTTGAAGACGGCGATCGGTAGGCTGGCGGCTATTCTCTGCCAACCGCGCCAACGGTGAAACCCTTCGAGGTTGTCGGCACCCATCATCCACACGCACGCGGCACCCGGCAAACGGGGCAGGAGTCGGGCGAGCGTCTCGGCTGTATACGTGGTGCGGAGGGCGGCTTCAATTGCGGTGACGCAGATCGCCGGGTTGCGGGCTAGCTCGCGCGCCGCGGCGACGCGGCGGGCAAGATCGCCTGAGGGTGCGTTCGGCTTCAACGGGTTCTGTGGGGAGACCAGCCACCAGATCCGATCAAGCCGCAAGACGCGGAGGGCCGCCAGACTGACCTCGACGTGACCGGCATGGGGCGGGTCGAAGCTGCCGCCGAATAGGCCGATGCGCTGGCCTGCGACGAAGGCCGGCCGGCGGAGGTCAGCAGGTGAGAGCCTCGCGGCCGGCACTCAGGGCCGCACCTGCCCGGAGCCGCGCACGCGGTACTTGAAGCTGGTGAGCTGCTCGACGCCGACTGGACCGCGTGCGTGCAGGCGGCCGGTGGCGATGCCGATCTCGGTGCCCATGCCGAACTCGCCGCCGTCGGCGAACTGGGTCGAGGCGTTGTGGAGGACGATGGCCGAATCGACCTCGGCCAGGAATCGGTCGGCGGCCGCCTGGTCGGCGGTGACGATGGCGTCGGTGTGGTGGGACCCGTAGCGCTCAATGTGCGCGATCGCCTCGGCGATGCCGTCGACAACCTTTACCGCGATGATGGGCTCGAGATACTCGCACGACCAGTCGGCCTCGATTGCCGGCGTGACATTTGCCACCGCGGCCCGGGTCGCCTCGTCGCCGCGGATGGCGCAGCCGGCGGCGACGAGGGCCTCGACCACCGGCTTCAGGTGCGTGCCGGCGACGGAACGATCGACCAGCAACGTCTCGGCCGCGCCGCAAATGCTGGTGCGGCGCATCTTGGCGTTGACGGTGATCTCCTTGGCCATCGCCAAGTCGGCGGCCTCATGGACGTAGACGTGACAGACGCCTTCGAGATGCGCGAAGACAGGAAGCCGCGCCTCATCCTGGACGCGCTTGATGAGGCTCTTGCCGCCGCGCGGGATGATGACGTCGATGGTTCCCTCGAGGCCGGTCAGCATCAGGCCGACGGCGGCGCGGTCGCGCGTGGGAACGATCTGGATTGCCTCCGGCGGCAGCCCTGCCTCGGTCAGTCCCTCGACCAAGCAGCGGTGGATCGCCGTCGACGAGCGGAAGGAGTCGGAGCCGCCACGCAGGATCACGGCGTTGCCGGCCTTGAGGCACAGAGCGCCGGCGTCGGCGGTGACGTTGGGACGGCTCTCGTAGATGATGCCGATGACGCCGAGTGGCGTGCGCACGCGCTCGATGCGGAGGCCGTTGGGACGATCCCACGCCGCGATGACCGTGCCGACCGGGTCGGGCAGGGCGGCGACCTCCTCAAGACCGTGGGCCATCGCCTCGACGCGCTCCGCGGTGAGCGTTAGGCGATCGATGAAGGCGGGCGTCGCACCCTGGCCGGCGACCTCGTCGACGTCGGCGGCGTTCTCCGACAGGATGCCATTTGCGTTGTCGCGGGTGGTCGCTGCCGCGGCGATCAATGCCCGGTTCTTGGCATCGGTCGATGCGAGGCCAAGCGTGTGGGCGGCGGCGCGCGCAGCGCGGCCGATCGCCGCCATCTCGGCGGCGATGTCGGCGCCAGCGGGCGCTTGTCGGGCGAATTCGGTGACGCTCATGACCAGGTTCCCGCGCCATCTTAGCCGGGGCGAGGGTGTTTGGCACGCCCGCTGGGTGGGCGCAACCCGGCCGCCAAACTGGCTGGACTTGCCGGCGGCGCCGCGTCATGACGGGCGCCCATTGGGCCGAGACCCTCGCAATGGCAGAGATCACCCGAATCCGAGCGGTCGCCGAACACCAGAACGTTGTGGGTGGCATCGCCCTGATGCTGCTGGCGATCTTCGTATTCTCGGTCAACGACGCGCTCGGCAAGTGGCTGGCAGGAACCTATTTGGTCGGCCAAATCCTGCTCTTCCGCAGCGCGACCGCGCTTGTCGTTCTCGTTCCGCTGATCGCTCGGCTCGGACCGCGTCCGTTCCTCGCCGTCGAGCGGCCGGGTCTGCAGGTCACGCGGGTGCTCTTGTCGACTGGGGAAACCGCCTGCTTCTACATCGCGGTGCGCTGGCTGCCGCTCGCCGACACGATGACCTACTACATGGCTGCGCCGATCTTCGTCACCGTACTCGCCGCGGTGATCCTCGGGGAGCGCGTCGGCTGGCGACGGTGGGGCGCGGTGCTGGTGGGCTTCGTTGGGGTCGTACTCGCGTTGCAGCCGTCGGCCGGCGCGTTTGGCTGGCCGGTATTGATTGCGGTTCTCGGCAGCGCGCTGTTCTCGTTCCTGATGATCGCCACGCGTTCGCTGCGAGCCACGCCGAACGCCGTGCTGGTCACCTGGCAAATGGTCGGTTCGCTCATCTTCGGCGTCGTTGTCGCGCCGTTCCAATGGCTGCCGATCAGTTGGCTCGATGCGGGGCTGCTCGGCCTCGTCGGCGTCGTCGCGATGGTGGCGATCGCCGGCGTCAACTGGTCGCTCAAGCTCGCCCCGGCGTCGGTGGTCGTGCCCTATCAGTATACATTGATCATCTGGGCGGCGATCTTCGGCTACTTGGTGTTTGGCGATTTCCCGGCCCTACCAGTGGTGGCCGGCGCGGCGCTTATTGTCGGGGCCGGAGTCTTTATCTTGCTGCGCGAGCGGCAGGTCCTACGCGAGCCGCGCGACGACCTGTTGGCGGAGCGTTAACGCCGGATCATTCGCCCCTGAGCGCCATGTCGTCGCGGTGGATCATTTCGGCGCGGCCGGCGTACCCGAGGATCGCCTCGATCTCGCGGCTGTTGCGGCCGGCAATGCGCTCGGCGTCGGCAGCGTCGTAGGCGACCAAACCGCGACCGACCATCTCGCCGTCGATGCTGCGGATTTCGACGGCGTCGCCGCGCTGGAAGCGACCCTCGATGCGGCGAACGCCCGCCGGCAGCAGGCTCTTGCCGGCGCGGAGCGCGGCGACCGCTCCGGCGTCGACGATCACAGCGCCGCGGGTCTCGAGCCCGCCGGAGATCCAGCGCTTGCGCGCGGTCACCGGATTGGTTTCGGGCTCGAACCAAGTGCATTTGCCGCCGGCCGATATGTGGCGGATCGGATGATCGTCGCGGCCGCCCGAAATGACCATGGCGGTACCTGCGGCGGTCGCGATCTTGCCGGCCTCGAGCTTGGTCCGCATGCCACCCCGCGCGTGGTCGGATGAGGCGACGCCGGCCATCGCCTCGATCGCCGGGGTGATGCGCTGGACGGTTTCGACCAGCTCGGCGTCGGATGTCTCAGCCGGCGGTGCGGAATAAAGCCCGGCGACGTCGGAAAGCAGGATCAACAGGTCGGCGCTCATCATAGTGGCGACGCGGGCGGCGAGGCGGTCGTTGTCGCCGTAGCGGATCTCGGCGGTGGCGACCGTGTCGTTCTCGTTGATCACGGGAACGGCGCGGAGCTTGAGCAGCGTGGCGATGGTTGAGCGGGCGTTGAGGTAGCGGCGGCGCTCCTCGGTGTCGCCGGGGGTGAGCAGGATCTGGCCGGCGGTCAGCCCGACCCGGCCGAGGACATTGGTGTAGGCGCCCGCCAGCGCGATCTGGCCAACGGCGGCGGCGGCCTGGCTCTCCTCGAGCTTGAGCGGTCCCTTCGGCAAGCCGAGGACGCCGCGGCCCATTGCGATGGCGCCGGATGAGACAACGAGAACATCGCGGCCACCGGCCGAGAGGCCGGCGATATCGTCGGCGAGCGTGTCGAGCCAGCCGGCGCGCAAACGGTTGGAGTCGCGCTCGACCAGGAGCGAGGACCCGATCTTGATGACGATGCGGCGGAAGGCTTCCGGTGATCGGGTCATGGGCTAGGTCGCGGCGTCGCTGGCGGCGAAGGCATTCGGCCGGACAATGGGTGCTTCTTCGACCTTGGTCGACAGTGCACGCAACACCGCGCTCACGCCCTCGCCCGTGACCGACGACATCACCAACGGTTCGCGGCCCGCGGCCGTGGCGAGCCGTGCCCGGATGGCGGTCATCTGGTCAACATCAGTCGTGTCCGCCTTGGAAATGGCAACAACCTCGGGCTTGTCGGCGAGGCCATGTCCGTAAGCGGCGAGTTCGCCGCGCACGGTTCGGTAGTCGGCGTCGGGGTCAGCGCTCGCAGCGTCGATGAGATGCAACAGCACGCGGCAGCGCTCGACGTGACCGAGAAAGCGATCGCCGAGCCCGGCACCGGTATGGGCGCCTTCGATAAGACCGGGGATGTCGGCGAGCACGAACTCGTGGCCGTCGACCGCGACGACGCCGAGGACCGGGTGGAGCGTGGTGAAGGGGTAGTCGGCGATCTTCGGCTTGGCCGCCGAGACGGCGGCCAAGAACGTCGACTTGCCGGCGTTGGGCAGGCCGACGAGGCCGGCGTCGGCGATCAGCTTCAGGCGCAGCCACAACCAGTGCCCGGTGCCCTCCTGGCCGGGATTGGCGCGGCGCGGCGCGCGGTTGACCGACGACTTGAAGTGGGCGTTGCCGAAGCCGCCGTTGCCGCCTTCGGCGAGGCGCACGCGCTTGCCGGCGCGGTCGAGGTCGGCAATGACGGTCTCGTTGTCCTGGTCGAGGATCTCGGTGCCCACGGGAACCTTGAGAACGACGTCGGCGCCCTTGGCGCCGGTGCGGTCGCGGCCCATGCCGTGGGCACCTTTGGCGGCCTTGAAATGCTGCCGGTAGCGGTAGTCGATGAGAGTGTTGAGGCCGTCGACCGCCTCGGCCCACACATCGCCGCCGCGGCCGCCGCCGCCGCCGTCGGGGCCGCCGAACTCGATGTACTTCTCGCGGCGGAACGAGACGCAGCCGCTGCCACCATCGCCGGAGCGCACGTAAACCTTGGCTTGGTCGAGGAACTTCATTGCGGCAACGCTTCGAAACGGGCGCGGGTCAGGACCGTATCGATATGCGCGACCGCGACACCGCGCGCAAGCGACATGCGGCGGCTGCGGCCGATCGGCCGAAAGCCGAGCTTCGCTTGGACGCGCATAGAGGCCCGGTTGTCGACGAACACACCCGAGCGGATCAGGCGCAAGCGCAGAACGTCGAAACCGTAGACGAGGATGGCGCGACCGGCTTCGGTGGCGAACCCACGGCCCCAATACGTACGGCCGAGCCAATATCCGAATTCGGCCCGCCTGCGGATGTCGGCGATGCCGACGCCGCCGATGACCCTGCCGGCATGCTCGATCGACAGGTTGAGCGAGGCGCCCGCCGCCGCCGCAAGTGCGGCGCTGCGTAGGAAGTTCTCGGCGTCCGAACGGCGGTAGGGGCTGGGGACGCGCGCCAACATCTTCGCTACGCCGGGGTCGCCAACCGCGCCGGTGATGTCGTCGAGGTCAGCTTCCGTCGGCGGTCGTAACGCGAGCCGCGGGGTGACGATGATCGGATCGAGCCGCTTCATGGGGCACAGTTCAACCAAAAAGGGGAGATGGCGTTCCATCTCCCCTTGTCGGTGCATGCCGGGTCGATGGTGACGCCGGCGGAATCGGTGCCGGCTATTCGGCCGTGGCCGCCCCCGGGTTAACCGAGACGTAGGTGCGACCATTGGCCTTGGTCTGGAACTTCACCTCGCCGTCGACGACGGCGAAGATGGTGTGGTCCCTGCCAAGACCGACGCCGGCTCCGGCGCGCCATTTGGTGCCGCGCTGGCGAACGAGGATGTTGCCGGCGAGCACCTGCTCGCCGCCGTACTTCTTGACGCCGAGGCGGCGGCCGGCCGAGTCGCGGCCGTTGCGCGATGAGCCACCGGCTTTCTTGTGGGCCATGGCGTCTTTCTCCTTATTCCTCGCCGGCGGCGAGCTTCTTCGCCTGTCCGACCCAATCATCGCGTTCGATGCGGCCCTTGAAGTTGAGCGCCTCGTCGACGCGGGCAATGTCTTCGGGTGTCCAGGCGGCGATCTCGGCAAACGTCGTGACGCCGAGGGCGTTCAGCTTCTTTTCGATGGCTGGGCCGACGCCGCCGAGCTTCTTGAGGTTGTCGCCCTTGGCCGCGGTCTCTGCGGTTTCGGCCTTGGCCGGTTTCGCCTTGGGGGCGGCCTTGGCCTTCGCCTTCGCCGGAGCTTTGCCGTCGGTCAGGATCTCGGTGATGCGCACCAACGTGAGGTCCTGACGGTGGTTGCGACTCACCTTAGAATTCTTGCGCCGGCGTTTCTTGAATACCAATATCTTGCCCGACCGGCGCTGGGCGACGATCTCGCCCGCGACCGATGCGCCGGCGACCAGCGGGCTGCCGATCGACACGCCGTCGTCGCCGCCGACCATCAGTACGTCGCCGAAGGCGACCGTATCGCCGGCGTCGCCGGCGAGCTTCTCGATCTCGATGAGATCGGTGGCGCCGACCCGGTACTGTTTGCCGCCGGTTCTGATGACTGCGAACATGGGATCGTTCACTCTCCGGTTCCGACCGCCAAGATCGGGGTGAACCGGCCGATTTTCAAGAAATCAATCGGCGCGGCACAGCGGCCGCGCCAGTCGCGGCGCACTATAGGGGCGGTCGACTACCTGTCAAGGATTGGCCCGGCGCGGCTCAGCGGCGGCGCGTGAAGTAGCGGCCGAGCATGTATCCGGCGATGACGATGGCGGCGAGCGAGCCCAGCACGTTGTCGTCCGCCTCGGCGGCGGCCGGTTCGGGACGGGGGCGGGGAGGGGCCGGTCGCTCACGGCCGGAGCCAGCCGCGGAAATCAGCATCACGATCAGCGCGAGAAAGGCGAAAACACCGGCGATGATGCCGTACGCCGCAATCGGCCCGAGGAGGCCTGCGAGCCAGGCGGTGAGGGTGGCAAGCCCGTAGCCGATCGCAATAAGCAGAAAGAGGATTGCGAAGGCGATGAGGATCGCCTGGCGGCGTGCGCGGCGCGCCCGGGCGGCCAATTCGTTCCTAACGGTGGCCAGGCCGAGCGTCGAGAGCAAACGGGCGATCATGCCCTCACCGGCGTCCGATGGCGCCGATCACGAAACCGACGCCGAGCGCGATCAGGACCGCGGAGATCGGGTTGCGCTTGATCTCGGCCTCGAGCGACGATTTGGTGGCGCGAGCGGCGTCGGCGGCGGTGTCTGCGGCGTCGCTGCCCAGTTTCATGGCCTCCGACAAGATCTCCTCACCGGCATCGACGGCATCCTTGGCGGCGTCGTTGACGGTCTGCCTCATGGTGGCGCGCAGATCGGACATGTCGCCGCCAAGGCGGCCAATGCTGTCGGTCAACGCCGCGATATCGGCGCGGATCGCCTCCAGGTCTTTCTGCAGGTCCTTGTCGGTGGCCATCCCCGTGTTCTCCCTCGGGTGTGTCGTTTTGCCGGCTGGGCGGTGCCCAAAGCTTACGCCAGGCGGCCAACGCCGGCAAAAGACCATTGCGATTCATGATGAGCCGGAACCTTGTTTGGTGCAGGCGGGCCCGTGTATGGTCCGCACCCTGAGCGGCCGGGCAGGCGACGATCAAGGAGAGGTGCCGGAGTGGTCGAACGGGGCGGTCTCGAAAACCGTTGAGCGCGCAAGCGTTCCGAGGGTTCGAATCCCTCCCTCTCCGCCAGCTAGTCTTGGGGATTCCGCGGTTCGCTTGACCTGATCGGATTAGTATCGTTCTTCCTAAGCTTACCTGAAACTCAGCGTAATGAGCTCCTTTGCCGAGAGCGAGGTCTACCCATTTCGACTCAGTTTTGACTGCCAAGTCTCGGGTGCCGAGGGAGCGACGCGAGCTCCGGCATTGGCCATCAATAGCAAGGTCGGATAGGCCTGAGATTCGCAAGCGGCCTGCTTCGGATCGCAGCTCGGCTGTAACTATCGGCCCATCCAGCCGCCGTCCACGACCATGACGTGACCGTTCATGTAGTCCGAAGCGGACGATGCTAAAAATACAGCCGGACCGGCGAAATCCGATGCCTCCCCCCAACGCTTGGCAGGGATTCGATCTAGGATAGCCTTGGATCGTTCGGGATCGCCACGCAAAGCCTGCGTGTTGTCAGTCGCGATGTAGCCCGGTGCGATGCCGTTGACATTGATGCCACTCGCGGCCCACTCGTTGGAGAGGGCCATGACGACTTGCACAAGACCCCCCTTGCTCGCGGCATAGCCCGGCACGTTGATGCCGCCCTGAAAGGACAGCAATGACGCGGTGAAAATGATCTTGCCGTAGCCGCGGGCAAGCATCTTGCCCCCGATCTCGCGGGCGATGATGAAGGGTGCGGTGAGATTGGTTTCGATCACCTCGTCCCAGATGCCGTCGCCATGCTCGGCGGCCGGCGCGCGCTTGATGGTGCCCGCATTGTTGACCAGGATATCGATCGGACCGTTTGCTGTGACCTTGCCGATCAGGTCGTAGAGCGCCGTGCGATCGGATAAATCGCACCGATGCCCCTCGAATTTCCGGCCGGCCCCGGTCACGGCTTTCTCGATCGCGCTGCCTTGCGTTTCCAACGATGCGCTGACACCGATTATATCCGCTCCGGCCTCGGCCAGCGCCTGGGCCATCGCAAAGCCGATGCCGCGCTTGCAGCCGGTGACCAGAGCTGTCCGGCCATCGAGCCTAAATAGGTCGAGAACGCTCATGCGGCTTCCCCGATGCTGAGCATGATCTTCATGGCGTCGGGGCTTTGGTCGAGGCCGACGAACGCCTGCTGGATTTCGCTGAGATCCTTGACCTCCGAGATGAAGGTGTCGAAGTCGAACGCCTTGTCGGCAATCAGCCCGATCGCACTTTCGTAGTCCTCGACCTCATAGACCCGGGCGCCAATGAGCTCGAGCTCGCGCCAGAAGAACTGGAAGAGATCGACCGGCGGCTTGCGGTTGTTGATGCCCACCATGACGATCCGGCCGCGCGCGGCGGCAATGGTCGTCATGAAAGCCGCGCCGGCATCGGAGCCGGAGACTTCGAATACGACATTGGCGCCGCCGAATTTCTCCTGGAACTCCTTTGCAATGTCGGTTGCCGCCGGGTCGACCACAGTCAGTTTCATTTCGGTGACCTTGGCCCGCCGCGCCGGATTGATCTCGCACACGGTGACATCGGCGCCGGCTTTGCTGGCGACGAGCGCAATCAAGGCGCCGATCGGCCCGCCACCGATGACTACGGCCCGCTCGCCCGGCCTGAGCCGCGAGCGCCGCACGTCATGGCATGCCACGGCCAGCGGCTCGACGAGCGCCGCGTGCTTGAGGCTGATGCCTGTGGGGAGCTTGTGCACGGTGTAGTCGGGCACCACCCAGGTCGTCTGCATGCCGCCGTCGCGATCCAGGCCAAGGAACTTCAGCTTGTGGCAAATGTGGGTGTACCCCGCCTTGCACGCCGGGCACTCGCCGCAATGAACCAGCGGGCGCACGACCACCGGGTCGCCGACAGAGAGGCCTTTGACCCCAGCACCAACCGCGGCGACCCGGCCGGACATCTCGTGGCCGATAATGCGGTTGCTGCCAACCCGCGCGTCCATGTCACCGTGGAATACGTGCATGTCCGTGCCGCAAATGCCGCAATACGCTATGTCGATCGCGACTTCGCCGGCAGCTGGAGCCGGTGGGGTGGTTTCGGTGACCACGAATGAGTGGTTTCCCTTGTAGAAGGCTGCTCTGTTCATTGCTGATTTTCCCGTGATGCGAATGGGCCTGTCCGCCGGGACCGCAGGCGAAGGCGACGTATCGCCCACGATATCATGGCTGCGCAGCTGGTCAGTCGGGGTGGAAGATTTCCGGCATCGTGCTCCACCACTCGCCCTCGGTGGCCGATGGCAACGGGGTCTGCCAGCGGTCCGTGGTGAGCTTCAGCGATGCCGCCACTTTGTGCTCGACCGGAACGCGGGTCAGTCCCTCGCGGTTGAGATTGCTCCTGAGGACGGCATGCGCCACCATTGGCGCCCGTCCGGACCGCTAACGATCAACGCCACCCCAAATGACCTCGGCCGTCTTGACCACCAGTTCGAGCTTCCGCCACTGGTCGTCGGCGGTGATCTCGTTGCCCTCTTCGGTGGAGGCGAAGCCGCATTGCGGCGCAATTCCGAGCTGATTGATATCGGCGTATTTGGAGGCCTCATCGAACTTTCGTTTGAGGTCGTCGATGTCTTCCATCTCGGCCGTCTTGGTGGTGATGAAGCCCGGGAGGACGCGCTTGCTTCCCTTCGGCAGGAGCCGCAGCGGCTCCAGGCCGCCGGCGCGTTCGCTGTCATATTCCATGAAGTAGATGTCGACGCCGGTCTGGTTGAAGATTGCGTCGGCGGCAGGATCGTAGGCGCCCTCAGCGGCCCAATGAGACCGAAAATTGCCGCGGCACATGTGCATCGCGATGACCATGTCGTCGGGGCGATCCTTAATTGCCTCGTGTAACATCCAGGCGTAGCGGTCGATCAGATAGTCGGGATCCTGGCCAAGCGCCGTCTTGGCGGCCCGATGCTTGGGATCGCAAAGGTAGACCAGGAAGATATCGTCCATCTGAAGATACCGGCAGCCGACGTCGTAAAAGGCGCGCACGGCCTTGGCATAGGTCTTGGCCAGGTCCGCAAAGAGCACCTCGAGATCCTGGTACTCCGGCGGCGCGATGTCCTTTGGCGCGACGCGGAAGTGGCAGCATGAGGGGCCCGGGATCGAGATCTTGGGCTGGACCTTGGTGACGCTGGCCACATAGCGATAATGGTCGAGCATCGGGTGATCGTCGGGAAAGTCGAGCTTGCCCGTGATCATCGGGTGGATCGGCGGAATCTTCACGCCGACGAATACGATGCCCTCCTCCTGGCGCTCCTCCATGGCAAAGCCGGTGAGCGCTTCCATGAAATCGTAGTGCCAGAAACGTCGTCGGAATTCTCCGTCCGTGACCGCCCGCAGTCCGACCGATTCCTGGTATCGCACAGCCTCGGCGATGGCCTCATCTTCGACCGCGCGAAGGTCGTCAGCGGACGTCGTGCCGTCCTCGAAATGCGCCTTGCGGGCTTTCTTAACGCGCTCTGGTCTGAGCAGGCTGCCGACGTGATCGGCGCGATAGGGTGCTCCCGTAACCGGTCGGGTTTCTTCCTTGACGACCGCTTGTGACATTTCCGCTGCCTCTCAGGATGCCAAGCAAGGTCAGGATGGCCGCGCTTGGCGAGTGGGCCGGCAAGGATGCTAGCGCACGACCGGCATGGGAGCCAAACAGAGGTGCGTGGCCGGGGCGATGTAGCATGACCTGCGAAATCCTCACGTTGGGGTTCGCTAGTGCCCTGCCAGGGCGAGCACGATCTGGGGAAACGCGACTGCCAGAAAGACGACTACGAGATCGGCGAAGAAGAACGGCACCACGCCCCGGAATATTTGCACCGTGGTCGCGTATTGCGCCGCGACGTTGCGGATGACGAAGACGTTGAGGCCGACGGGCGGCGTGATCATGCCGATTTCCAGGAGCTTCACGACAAGCACACCGAACCACACTAGGCTGATCCCTTCCGCCTTGAGGATCGGCAGGAACACCGGCAGCGTCACCAGCATCGCACCGAACGGCTCCATGAACGTGCCGAGGACGAGGTAGACCAGCACGACGATGAACATGAGCTGCGCATAGTTGAGATCGGCACCGGCGACGGCGAAATTGAGGAAGCTTGAGAGGCCGGAGAGGCCGAGAAAGCGGGTAAACATCGCCGCGCCCACTGCGATGATGAAGAGCGACGACGTGGTGAGCACGGTCTCCAGCAGCGATTGCTGCACTGCCTTCCAGCCCAGCCCGCCGGTGAGGTAGCCGAGAATGAACGCGCCGAGCGCGCCCACGGCGCCCGCCTCGGTAGCGCTGAAAAAGCCCGAGAAAAGCCCGCCGAAGACCATCGCGACGAGCAGGATGATCGGCCAGATGGCGAGGAGCGCGCTGAGCGAGCTTTGGCTCTGCTCGGAGATGTGCCGCGGGATCAGGTCCGGCCGCAGCCAGCTGATGACGAGGATCACCGAGACATAGGAGATGGCGGTCAGGATGCCGATACCGACACCGCCCAGGAAAACCTGGATGACGGAGGTCTCGGCGATAATGCCGTAGATGATCATCAGAATCGACGGGGGAATGAGCGCACCGATGGTGCCGCCGGCGGCGATGGAGCCGGCGGCGACCGAGGGGCGGTAGCCCGCCGCCACCATCTCGGGGATGGCGATGCGCCCCATGGCGGCGGCGCAGGCTATCGAGGAGCCGGAGGCCGCGGCGAAGCCCGAGCAGGCGAAGACCGCAGAGATCGCGAGCCCGCCTGGGACCCTGCGCAAGACTACTTTGGCGGCTTCGAAAAGGCCGGTCGTCAGCCCCGAATGGTAGGCGACGAAGCCCATGAGCAAGAACATCGGCACCGCGCTCAGCGTCCACGAGGCGGCAAAGCTGTAGGGCGTGTTCATCACGATGCCGAAGGCGGGCTCGAGCCCGACGAGGAAGGCGATGCCAACGAAGCTCACCGCCATGAGCGCGAGCGCCACCGGCACCCGCCCGATCAGCAGAAACGCGAGGATCGCGACGCCCCAGAAGCCGACGGCAATGCTCATGCGAGCGGCTCCGGGGCCTGGCCACTGTCAGGATGAAGTGCGAATTCCAACGCCTTCATCAAGCAAACGGAAGCAGCGAAGATGAAGCCCAGCGGCGGCAGGAAGAACGAATGCCAGACGGGCATCCTGTAGTTCGTGAATTCGACAAAGGTGCCGACGTCGAAATGCCTGAGCGCGCTGCGGGCCGTGGCCCAGGCAAGAACGCCGTAAGCCAGCGCCGAGAACAGCGCGACCAAGATGTTGGAGAGCTGTCGCCCGCGCGGCCCGAGCGCCCATTCGAGAAGCTCGACCGAGACCATGCCATGGCGCATTTCGACCCAGGCGAGCGGCAGGAAGGCGACGACGACCATGTAGTAGCGGGCGACCACCTCCGGAGTGGTGTCCAGCGAGATGCGGAAGAAGTCCCTGAGCACCACGTCGATGCAGATATGGAACATCATCGCCACCGTGCCGATCGAGCCGATGAGCGCGAGGATGCGTACGCTTCGCGTGGCAAACGTGAAAAGAGCGGTCATGGCTCTACCCGCAAAAGCGGGAGCGGGAGGCGCCGGCCCCCTGGGGAAACGCCCCGGGCCGGCGCGGGTCTACGCAGCAGGAGCGCCTAGTTGCCGTAGGTCGACCAGTCGACCTTTGACCAGATTTCCTCCTTGGCGCGTTCGGCCAGCTTGTCGGGATCCTCGCCGACTTCGTTCACGATGGCGGTCCATTTCGCGACGAGGTCGACGAAGTGCTGCGCCATCTCGCCGCCCTCGGCCACCCGAGAGGCTTCGTCCTCCGCGATGAAAGCGTTGGAGGTCTCGAGGAAGGCCGGATCGGGGTCGATCACCTCGATGTCGGTGTCCTCGACGGCCTTCCAGGCCGCGGCCGGCAGCTGGTAGGCCCAGCGGTCGGTCAAGTCGAAATTAGCTCGCGCGGCGGCGGCAACGACCTGCGCTTTCTCCTCGTCGGAGAACGAATCCCATGTGGGCTTGGCGACGGCGAAGTTGCAGGTGACGTGGTAGGTGCCGATCGGCACTTTGGTGACATATTTCGCGATGTCGATCAGCCGGAATGAGAGCAAGTCAACGACCGAGGCCATTGTCCCGTCGATGGTACCTTGGCTCATGCCCTCGAAGGTATCGCCCACGCCCATCGCCACGCCGGTGGCGCCGAAATGCTCGGCCCAGCGGGAATAGGGCGCGCCACCGGAGCGGAACCGGAGGCCTTTCATGTCGTCGGCGGTGCGCACGGGCTTCGTGGTCAGAAGCCCGTAGACATCTGAGGCGCCCGCGCCGAGGAAGACGATGCCCACATCCGCGAATTCCTTCTGGCAGGCTTCGCAGGTGACCACATACTCGGTCATCGCCAGCGCCATGACATGCGAGTTGCGGCCGACAAGAGCGAAGTCGGCGGCGATGTTGGTCGTGTCCATGCCGGCGGCGAAGTAGAGCGGCAGGTAGTTGCCGATGTCGAGGAGACCGGTTTGGAGCGCATCCTTCACCTGCGGCAGCGCCACGACCTCAGGGCCGAGGATCGTCGCAGTCAACTCGCCGCCCGACTCCTTTGCCAGGTACTCGGCGAAATGCTCGTACATGTAATGCGCCGGGTGGGCCGGCGGGGCGGAGGGCGCAACACGCAACTCCCGAGCGTCCGCCACGTTTGTCGCCGCGGCAAGGCATGCCGCGAGGGCCGTCACTTTCAGAAATCTAGTCATCTCCTAACCTCCCTTGGGTTGCCCAGGCGGCTCAGAGGCCCAGCAGCCTCGCCGCGTTTTCCTTCAGGATGAGCGGGCGCACCTCATCCCGGATTTGGATGTTCTTGAAATCGGCCAGCCACCGGTCCGGCGTGATCCCCGGCCAGTCCGAGCCGAATAGGACCTTATGCTTGAGAAGCGAGTTGGCGTACTTGACGAGGATCGGCGGGAAGTACTTCGGCGACCAGCCAGACAGATCGATGTAGACGTTCGGCTTGTGCTGGGCGACGGCGAGCGCTTCCTCCTGCCAGGGAAAGGACGGGTGCGCGAGAATGATCGGCATGTCGGGAAAGTCGACGGCGACATCATCGAGATGCAGCGGGTTGGAGTATTTCAGTCGCATACCGTTGCCGCCACGCATGCCCGAGCCGACAGCCGTCTGGCCAGTGTGAAAGAGGGCCGGTAGACCGGTCTCGGCGACTGCCTCGTAGAGCACGTAGGCGTCGCGGTCGTTGGGGTAGAACCCCTGCATGGTCGGATGGAACTTGAAGCCGCGGATGCCGAATTCGGCAACGAGCCGCCGAGCCTCGCGGGCGCCGGCTCTCCCCTTGGCCGGATCGATGGAGGCAAACGGGATCAGGACGTCGGCGTGCTCAGCGGCGAGCTCCGCCAGCTCTTCGTTGGCGTAGCGGCGGAAACCCGTCTCGCGCTCCGCGTCGACCGGGAAGATCACGCATGCGATCTTGTGCGCGCGGTAGTAGGCAGCCGTCTCGGGCACGGTTGGCGGGTGCGCGTTCGGCGACTTGAAGTAAGCGGCCATCGAAGCCTGGAACTCGTCGTAACCATCGTCCTCGTGTGTGCCGCAGGGCTCCTCCGCGTGCGTGTGGATGTCGATTGCGATGACATTGTCGGGATTGACCGTCATGCCCGGGGCCCCGGTACGCCGATAGTCACCTTGCGCAAGAGTCGCATTAACGTCGCCCGCTCGCTGGCCGTGAGCGCGGCGGTAGCGGCACGGTCGTTACGGCGGATGGCCGGCAGCATGCGGTCCACCACGTCGCGACCCGCCGCTGTCAATCGCAGCTCCAGAGCCCGGCGGTCGCTTGCCGGGACTCGGCGCTCGACCAGGCCCCGGTTGCCGAGGCTGCGGATGATCTTGGCCATGTTCGACCACTTGATCCGAAGCGCGTCGGCGAGCACGCCCTGGCGCACGCCGGGATTCTTGCTGACGGTGGCCAGGATGCCGATCGCGCCGGGTGTGATGCCGTCGGCTTCGAATTCCGCGAAATAGGCTTCGTAAAGCTGTACCTGCGCGATGCGAAGCATGAACCCGGCGAGGTCGGCCAGCGGCCCGAAGTCGACCCGGACGTCGCCACTTTCTACGGCGGCGCGATGGCTGACGGCTGGATGACTGTCGAGGCGTCTGTCCACCGGCGTCTCACGCGCTCTTGCCGGGCGCAACCACGCGCCCCGCACGCTTTTCCACGAACGCTTTCAATCGCTCGGCCGCGTCGGGGCTGGTCTGAATAAACGACGCCACGATCGATTCGACAAACAGGCCGTCGTCCTGCGCCATGTCCTGGATGCGCGGCAACGCATTGATGATGAAATAGTTCGACAGCGGTGCGTTGCCGGCCGCGATTCGTGCGATCTCTTTCGCCTTGTCGAGGGCAGCGCCGGATTCGACCACGTACTGGACAAGGTTGAAGCGCTCGCCTTCGTCAGCGCTCCACACCCGGCCGGTCAGCATAAGGTCGGTCATGCGCGCCACGGTCATCAGGCGGGCGATCCTGACCGAACCACTGCCACCGACGAAGATGCCACGCAGCCCCTCCGGCAGCGCAAAAAACGCAGTCTGGTCGGCGACGCGGACATGGGTAGAGGCCGCAAGTTCGAGGCCGCCGCCGACGACCGCGCCATGGAGGGCTGCGATGAAAGGGACGGCGCCCCGCTGAATCTTGTCGAATGTCGCGTGCCAACCGCGCGAACCATGAAGGCTTTCGATCGGCGATTTCTCCAGGTGTTCGGCAACATCGAGGCCCGCGGAGAAATGGTCTCCGTGCCCGTAGATGACTCCGGCCTTCGCCTCACGGCCGGCCCTGTCGACGGCCGTTGTCAGGGCCGCAACCACTGCGTCGGAGATGGCGTTGCGCTTCTCTGGACGGTTAAGCCCGATCAGCGCGACATCACCCTCGAGCGCATAGGTGACAAGAGGCTTGGTCATTATCAGGCGGTTCCTCGTCGATTTAGTTTCCAAGTGGACAAAATGCCCGCCTCTATGTCAAGCTTGTTGGACTGCTGCTTGCTGAATGGTACCGGTGGGCACGATATGCGTGCAGGAACGGCACGCTGGTTTCGACGGCGAGGAGGGATGCGCCGTGAGCAGCGCCGCAATGACCGGCGTCAAGGAGATCGAGGCGGCGCCGCTGCGTAAGGTCCGCTTCTGGCAGCCCAAGATCGAGGCTGAACGGCGGTCAGACGGCGCGGTTCTGGTTCGCCAGGTAGAAGCGCTCGGCCCCTATCCCGACAAGCTGACCGAACGTTTGGTCCACCATGCCAGGGCAACGCCCGACCGCCTCTATCTCGCCGGGCGCCATGGCAAGGGGGATTGGCGCAAGCTCACCTACGCCGACGTGCTCGACCGCGTTCGCCGCCTCGGCGAAGCCCTGCTTGGCTTCGGATTGTCGCCAGACCGTCCGTTGGTCATCCTCTCCGGCAACGACATCGAGCACGCTCTGCTGGGGCTGGCCGCGCAATACGTCGGCATCCCGTACGCGCCGATCTCGCCGGCATATTCGCTGGTCTCGACGGACCACACCAAGCTCAGGGGGATCGTCGAAGTCCTGACACCTGGGCTGGTTTTCGTTGCCGACGGCGGGCGCTTCGCTTCGGCGGTCGGCGCGACGATCTCCAGCGACGTGCCGGTGGTGACGACGGGCAACCCGATCGCCGGACGTGACGGGGCACGTTTTGCTGAACTTGCCGTCACCGAACCGACCGCGGCAGTCGAGGAGGCCTTTGCCAGCGTCGGCCCCGATACCATCGCCAAGATCTTGTTCACGTCCGGCTCGACCGGTTCGCCGAAGGGTGTGATCAACACTCAGCGCATGATCTGCTCCAACCAGGCGATGGTGCGCGACTGTTACGCTTTCATAAAGGATGAGCCGCCGGTGGTCCTTGACTGGTCGCCGTGGAACCACACGGCGGGTGGCAACAAGGTCTTCAACATGGTGCTCTTCAACGGCGGCACATTCTACATCGACGACGGTAGACCGACGCCCGACGGGATCGTCAGGACCGCCGGCAATCTCCGCGACGTGTCGCCCACCTGGTACTTCAACGTGCCGAAAGGTTACGAAGAGCTCATCCCTCATCTGGAGGCGGATGCGGCCCTCTGCCAGCGCTTCTTTGGCCGGCTCAATCTAATGATGTACGCCGGCGCCGGTCTGGCACAGCACACCTGGAGCGCGCTCGAGCGTCTGGCTGTGCGCACCACCGGGGAGCGCGTGCTCTTGGCCACGGGGCTTGGCTCGACGGAAACTGCGCCGTTCTCGTTGATGTGTACGACCGAACAGCGGATTGCCGGCAATATCGGCGTTCCTGCCCGCGGCATCGAACTCAAGCTGGTGCCGGTTGACGAGAAGCTCGAGGCGCGTCTCAAGGGTCCGAACATCACCCCCGGCTACTGGCGTGAACCGGAGTTAACCGCCGCGGCCTTCGACGAGGAGGGTTTCTACCGGCTCGGCGATGCCTTCCGTTTCGCCGACCCTGACGACGCGGCCAAGGGGTTCTATTTCGACGGCCGCATCGCCGAGAATTTCAAGCTCAATACCGGGACCTGGGTTGCGGTCGGGGGGTTGCGCGCCCGCCTCATCGACCATTTCGGTGAGATCGTCCGCGATGCCGTGATCACCGGCCTCGATCGGGACTTTGTAGGCGCCCTGATATTTCCAGATGTCGCGCTCTGTCGGGCATGCGCAAAGGGCTTGCCGGAGGACGCTCCAGTCGAGGTGGTGCTCGCCGATGTCGGCGTGCGAGCGACCTTCGCGGAGAAGCTCGCCTCGCTTGGCCGCATGAGCACCGGCTCGTCGACTCACATCCGACACCTTCTGTTGATGGCAGAGCCGCCTTCCATGGACCGCGGTGAGATCACCGACAAGGGCTCGCTCAATCAGCGAGCAGTGCTGCGCAATCGTGCCGACAGCGTCGAAGAACTATACCGGGGCTCACCACGGGTCATCGGCCTCGATAACGCCTGATGATCACCTCGGCTGCATGCGCAGCGCCCCGTCGAGCCGCACGGTCTCGCCGTTGAGGTACGGGTTGGCGATGATGGCGACGACGAGCGCGGCAAACTCGGACGGTATGCCCAGTCGGCTCGGGAACGGAATGGATTGACCCAGCGCTTCGCGGGCGTCCGGCGGTAGCTCATCCAATAGCGGCGTCTCAAACAATCCCGGCGCGATGGCCGTAACCCGGATGCCGAAACGGGCGAGTTCGCGCGCCGCCGGCAGGGTCAGCGAGACAATCCCGCCCTTCGAGGCGCTGTAGGCTGCCTGACCGATCTGCCCCTCGAACGCCGCTACCGAGGCGGTGGAGATGATGACGCCGCGTTCGTCCGTTTCGGTCGGCTCCAGTGTGGTCATAGCAGCGGCGGCGAGGCGGATCATGTTGAATGTGCCAATCAGGTTGACGCGGACGATCTGCTCGAACGCCGACAGCGGCATCGGGCCGTCGCGACCGACGATGCGCGCGGCGCCGCCGATGCCGGCGCAGTTAACGAGCACGCGCGCCGGGCCGTGCGTCACCGCGGCCGCTGCAATCGCCGCCGCGGCGCTCTGGGGATCGGCAACATCGCATTCGCAGAAAGCACCGCCGATCTCGGTGGCTACGGCGCGACCGAGCTCGGGCTCGCGGTCGAGGACTGCCACGTGCGCGCCGAGCTCGGCGAGGTGGCGTGCGGTTGCCGCGCCGAGGCCCGACGCCGCTCCGGTCACCAGCACTGCCGATCCAGCTATTTCCATTCCGCACCGGAAGGGTCGGGTCGGGGTATCGAGATCGACGAGAGAGCCGCCGTCCGATTTCCATTCAAGCAGGAAGTGGTACCCACTGTCGACGCGATCCTGCCGGACGGGCGAATTGCCAATTGGTGAACCGTGCGCCGGAGACCAGGCGTGCGTCTACCGAGGTGACGCCGTCCGATCTTTGCACCGGCCGACGCCTAATCGAACCAGGTGGTGCCTGGATACTGGTGGGCCTTCGCCACTTCTTCGTCGAGTTCGAGGCCGATGCCGGGGGCGTCGCTCATCTCGATAAAGCCGCCCTCGATGATGTCGCGTTTCTCAGCGATGATCGTCGACCAGTAGTCCCGGCGCGTCCAGTGGAACTCCAGGACCAGGAAGTTGGGCACGGTGGCGCAGACGTGGGCCGACGCCATGGTGCCGATGGGTGAGGAGACGTTGTGCGGCGCGAAAGGCATCGAATAGATCTCGGCCATGTTGGCGATCTTGCGGCATTCCGATAGCCCGCCGCACTTCGGGATGTCCGGCATGATGATGTCGACGGCGTGCTTTTCGATCAAGTCGCGGAAGCCGTACCGCAGGTAGAGGTTCTCGCCGGCGCAGATCGGGGTCGATGTCGCCGCGGTGATCTCGCGCATGGTGTCGATGTTCTCAGGCGGAATCGGCTCTTCGAGCCACATCAAGTTGAGGTGTTCGAGGTCGCGGGCGAGGCGGATGGCACTGTGTTTGTCGAGCCGGGTGTGGAGGTCCGCGGCAACCTCGACCTCTGGACCGGCCGATTTGACCACCATTTCGGCGAGACGGACCATGCGGTCGTGCTCCCAGCGATTGGGCGTCATGTTGAAGCGATCTTTGACGTAGTGCTCGGTCTCGCTGCCGGTGTGATCGTAGGCGAATATGTCGAGGTCGATCTTCAGTGCCGTGAACCCGCGCTCGAGGATTTCGTCGACGGTGCGTTTGGTCTCATCGAAGTTGAGGCCGGGCGAGACCTCGCAGTCGGCATAGACGCGGATCTTGTCGCGGAACTTGCCGCCCATCAGCTCGTAGACGGGAACGCCCAGAGCCTTGCCCTTGAGGTCCCAAAGCGCGATCTCGATGCCGGTCAGGGCCGTGATGAGGGCGCCCGCGAACCCACCCTCGAAGACGAGGCTGCGCCGGATATCTTCGAAGATCATGTCGATGGCGAAGGGGTCGCGGCCGATCAGCCTTCGCTCGAGGTCCTTGATGATGGCGATGGCCTGACGGCCGCCGTGCACGCATTCACCGAGACCGGTCACCCCGGCGTCCGTTCCGATCTTCACCCAGAGGTGCAGGCAGTGGCCACTCGTCGCGGCCGTTTTGACGGACGTGATCTTCAATCTCAGCCGGCTCCCTCGGGCGCCATGTTCTGTCTTCGGCGATTCAGTTCGGCCTGACCGGACCAGCCGTCGTCAGCGCCGGCCCCGACGATAGGAACAAGTGCGCCTCATCGAGCACCAGGCCGAGCTCCAGGTTCTCGTCGACTTCGACCCTGGCGGTTCCCGGAACGGAAACGATGACAGCATGGCTGGACGGGAGCGTTACGTTGAGAACCGTCTCGTTCCCCAAATGCTCGACGATTTCGATCTTGCCGGCGAGCGAGCCGTTGCCGTCCGCTATGGTCAGATGCTGCGGACGGATTCCTAAAACCAACTCGTCCCCCGGCTTGATGTCCTGTTCGGACACCGGAAATACCAGCGGCTTGACGTCATTCGACTGCACGGTGACGTTGGCGCCGTCGCTGGCGCTGACCTCGACCGGTATCAGGTTCATCTTCGGGGAGCCGATGAACCCGGCGACGAACAGGTTGGCCGGCGAATGGTACAACTCCAACGGCGAGCCCACCTGCTGCACAACGCCCCTGTCGAGTACGACGATCTTGTCCGCAAGGGTCATCGCCTCGACCTGATCGTGGGTCACGTAGATCATCGTGGCTTCGAGGTCGTGGTGAAGCTTGGCGATTTCCATTCGCATCTCGACGCGGAGCGCCGCATCGAGGTTGGAAAGCGGCTCGTCGAACAGAAATGCCTCGGGCTGGCGTACGATAGCGCGGCCAATCGCGACGCGCTGTCGCTGACCGCCCGACAACTGGGATGGCTTTCGATCGAGCAACTGGTCCATCTTCAAAATGCGGGCCGCCTCACGAATCTTCTCGTCGCGCTCTTTTTGCGGGACACGCGCCATTTTCAGCGCGAACCCGAAATTGTCGTAGACGGTCATGTGCGGATAGAGCGCGTAGGACTGAAACACCATGGCGATGCGGCGGTCTCGCGGGGCGACGTCATTGCAGAGCTGACCGCCGATGAACAGTTCGCCCGACGTAATTTCCTCCAGCCCGGCGATCATGCGCAACAGCGTGGTCTTGCCGCACCCGGACGGTCCCACGAAGACGACGAACTCCCCGTGCTCGACGTCGAGATCAAGGCCCCTGATGATGTTCACCAGGCCGAAGTTCTTCTCGATCTGCCTTAACTGCACCTCCGCCACATGCCCCTCCCGTCCTTTGAACTGGTGACCTTGACGTTAGTAGTGTGCCGGCTCACGTCTGGCAACGGAGTGGATTGACGTCCGTTCCCCCTCCGACGGAAAAGGTTTGCCTTCCTACGCGCTCACAATGACCGGTGGACACTCGGTGCAGGACAGGCGAAAAGAGGGCGCGTGCATTGTCGCCAGGACGGGGGAGTACGGGGCAAACGGCGCAATGCGCGGATTCAATCAAGACATGATCACTCGAAGCAAGACATGATCACTCGAAGCAAGACATGATCACTCAGGGAGGAGAAGACTGCCATGCGTAACAAGATCACCCGCCGGCGGCTGCTGCAGACATCTGCCGCAACCGGTGCCGGCCTGCTCGCCGCCGGAAGTGGCTTGCCGGCATTCGGCCAGGAAGAGGAGCTTCCGGTGGGCGCCGCCGGCAAGCTCACGGTCATCCACCGGACCGAGTATTTCGAGGACGCTCAGAAGATCCTCCGCAACACGCTTGAGAAGTTCGCGGATGCCCACAATGTCAACCTTGACGCCTCGACTACCAATCCGGAGTCCTTCGGCGACTTCTTGGGCAAGATGACGGCCGCCGTGAAGGCCGGCAACCCGCCCGATCTGGCGTACACGACCAATGTCAGCATCCCACAGATGCACCTCCTCGACATTGTCGAGGACGTGACCGACGTGGTCCAGGAGGCCGAAAGCCGCTACGGCAGAGTCGTGCCGGGCATCAATGCCGAAGCGAACGGCCAGTTCGACGGCAGGTGGAAAGCGATCCCCTTCATCGGCAGCACAACTTGCTTCCCGATCCGTGGCGACAAGCTCGCCGAGAAGGGCATCGATCCCGCAACCCTCGTCAACCTCAACGACCGCCGCGAAGCCGCATTGGCGATTTCCGATCCCGACAACGAGTTCTGGGGCTGGGGCTCCACACCCAATCAGAGCGGCGACGGCTACGGCCTTGTGGAGCAGATCATGCAGGCCCACGGCGGTTCCTTCACCGACGAGACCGGCCAGATCGTCACCTTCGGTTCGCCCGAGACCGTCGCGGCGTACGAGTGGATCAGGGAGACGTTCGACCGCAACGGCAAGTACGGCCCGATGCTGCCGCCGGGCATCGAATCCTGGACGGACATCTCCAACAACGAGGCGTGGCTCGCCGGCAAGATCGGATACACGCTCAATGCCTTCAGCGTCTACGCTGCGTCCAAACGCGACAAGGTCCCCTTCTTCAACGACATCGTGCTGTTGCGTGCGCCGCAGGCCCTGAACGGCGACAGCCGCGACACCGGCATCGTCGGCGGGTGGCTGACCATCTTCAAGGGGGCGCCGAACCTCGACCTGGCCAAGGAGTTGGCGCTCGAACTGCTCTCGCCTGCGGCCTTCACACCGATGTCGTCGGTGGCCGGCGGCCTGCTCATGCCCGCCTACGAGAACCTGTGGACCGACGAGCTGCTTGCGGCCGATCCGAACTATGCGATCATCAAGGAAATGGTCAGCATCGAGCAACCGTTCATGGGTTCGTCCTGGCCGGCCCAGCCGAATGCGGCGATCGGTGCCATCCGCGCCCAGGGCGTCATCGAGCAGGCAGCGGGGAACGTCATCTCCGGTCGCATGAGCCCGGCCGACGCGGTCGCGGACGGCCACAAGAAGATCGTGGACATCTTCGAGGAAGGCGGCATCATGCAGCCCTAGGGCGTGTTGCCAACGGAGGGGCGGCTTCGGCCGCCCCTTCGCGTTAATGCTTGTCCACGGGCGGCCCGCGCCCGTCGTGAAGCTGAACCGGGAAACGGCCATGGGTGATCGTGCGCTGCTGAACGGCTCCGTCGCGGGCTATCGGCCGCTTGCCGGCGCGCCCAGCATGAAGGACCTCTTCGGGCGGGACTGGCGGACCGCCTACCTTCTCATTCTGCCGATGGTGGTCTTGATGCTGGGGCTGGTGTTCTGGCCCTTTGTCGAAGCCATTCTCATCAGCACGACGACCCTGAATTTCGTGACTGGGGAAACGGTTAACGTCGGCATCAGGAACTACGTGCGGCTGTTCTCCAGTAGTGACTATCTGCAGTCGATCAAGAACACGATCGACTTCACGCTGTGGTCGCTGGCGATCAAGCTGGTCACCGGCATGACCATCGCACTCATTCTGCACAGCCGCATGCCGCTCAGGAATCTGCTGGCGGCGATCATGCTCCTGCCGTGGATCGTGCCGGAAATCGTGACGGCGCTCGCCTGGAAGAGCATCTACGATCCGCTCTTCGGCGGCCTCAATCCGATCCTGCAGGGCGTCGGCCTCATCGACCGGCCGCTCGGCTGGCTCTCCGATCCGCAAATGGCGATGGGCAGCGTCGTTGCGGTGAACGTGTGGAAGGGGATTCCGTTCTACACGCTGCTCCTGCTCGCCGGCCTGAAAGCCATCGATACGGAGCAGTTGGAGGCGGCGGAGGTCGACGGTGCCAGCGCGGTCCAGCGTTTCCGGCATGTCACCCTGCCTGGCCTGCGCTACGTCCTGATCGTCGTCCTGCTCCTTTCCTTCATCTCGACCTTCAACCAGTTCGGCCTGATCTTCCTCATGACCGGAGGCGGCCCCAGCGGTGCTACGCGCCTCTACTCGATCCTGGCATACGAAAAGGCCATCGGCTCGCTCCAGTATGGACCCGGCACGGCCATCGCCTTGAGCGTCGCACCGCTGATGGCGCTCCTCATCTGGGTGCTGGCCAAGTTCCTGCGCCATGACGAGCGCACCTCCGCGCGCGGGGAGGGCACGCCTGGCATCGGCGCCTCGATCGGGCATATTGCCGGACGCGCATGGGGCTGGCTGCTCGACATGGTCTTCCTGCCTATCGATCTCGCGTTCCGCGGCGTCGAGCACCTGCTGAAGGCGATCGCGCACCGCTTCACCAGCGCGCAGGGAAAGCCGATGTTCGGGTTCAGGCGGCGCGAGCGCGTGCAGATGTCCATGCGCCTTCTCGTTCTGCTGCCGTTCATGATCTTCGTCCTGTTTCCGTTTTACTGGGTGTTTGTCACATCGTTCAAAACGACGCCGCAGATCAGCGCGCGGACGTCGATCTTCTGGCCCAGCCCGGCGACGCTCGAGCAGTTTCGCTCCCTGCTTCAGGATACGCCATTCCTGCTATGGTTCGGCAATTCGGTCCTGATCGCCGCCGTCAGCACTCTGATCTCGGTGATCTTCGCCGCCCTCGCCGCGTATGCGCTGTCACGGCTCAGGTTCCGCGGGGCGGGAACGATGACGACCGCCGTCCTTGTCGTCTACCTGCTGCCGCCGACGCTGCTCTTCATCCCGCTCTACCAGATCCTCAGCGACATCGGGTTGATCAACACCTACGGCGCCCTGATCGCGACGTACCCGACCTTCCTCATGCCGTTCGCGACCTGGGTGTTGATCGGCTACTTCCGCACCATTCCCGTCGAACTTGAAGAGTCGGCGATGATCGACGGGGCGAGCCGGCTCTATGCGTTCTGGAAGATCACGCTGCCGCTCGCCGCGCCGGCGATGCTGTCGGTCGCCCTTTTCGCTTTCACTACCGCATGGAACGAGTTCCTGTTCGCCTTCGTGTTCATCTACTCGGAGTCCCTGCGCACGCTCCCCATCGGCCTGTTGTCCCTGGTCGTCGGAGACATCCTGCCCTGGGGCAAGCTGATGGCGGCCGCGCTGTTGACCGCCGTACCGGTGGCGCTGCTCTACATGTACGCCCAGCGCTATCTGGTCGAGGGCCTGACCGTCGGCGCGGTCAAGGGCTGACCGAAAACGAACCGCCGGGCTTTTGGGCGGCAAATCGGCAAGGAGTGGTGCGAGCATGAAGCCGTCACGAATCTTGCTCATCAACATCCTGGCCACGGGCGTCTTTTATGTTGCCAGCTTTGTGGCGTTGGGAAGCTCGTTTCCGACAGTCGAGTCGAGCGGGCAAGAAATCGTTCAATGGTTTTCGGACAACGGCACCAACGCCCGGATCTACGCCTGGACGGCGGCGTTCGTTTCACTCGGGCTCGCCATCTTCGGTGGGCAAGTTGCAGCCCAGCTTCCCAGACCGCATCGGTACATCTTTTTGGCCGGAGTTCTCGGCGCCGCCGTCACGGCACAGGTCCAGGCGTGGATATGGGCGGGGCTGGCCCTTCATCCCCAGGGCCTCGACCCGTCGGCCGCGCGCACGATCTTCGATATTGCCGCCTACTGGGGGCCACTGGTCAACGGATCGACGACCACCATGGCAGCGGCGATCGCCGCTCTCGGGTTCGGCGCGTCGCCGATCATCCCGCGTTGGCTGACGTGGTTGAGCGTCATCTTCCTTTTGGAGCAGGCGATCGAAACCGTCACCGTCTTTGGACGGACCGGGTTCATTGCGCCGGGTGGCGCCATGAACGTCTATCTTGGCGGTGCCATCGGGTTCCTGTGGGTCGCCGGGGTAGTCCGTTGGGCGCTTCGGCGAATTGACTCAGACGGTGAGCCCGAAACGAAGCAGGCGTAGTGGTAACCGTCCTCAAGGAAGAAGATCGGCCTAGAGCTCCACCGCCTCGGGCATCGTGGTCGCCAGCACCTGCATGAGCGCGCGGGTGTAGCCGAAGCAGTAGGCGAAGGCGGCGGCGCGATTGGGGTCGGCGCTGAGCGTCGGCACGTGGTCCGGCATCACCATGTACTTGTAGCCGACCTCGGCGAGCAGCTTGAGCGCGGCCCACATGTCGACGTCTCCCTCGTCGGGAAACACCTCCATGAAGGAGAGTCGTTTGCCCCGGATGTTGCGGAAGTGGACGTTGAAGATCTTGTCGCGGCTGCCGAACCAGCGAATGACATCCGCGGTCCCGGCGGCGGGATCGTCCAGCATGCTGGCGACCGAGCCGAGGCAGAGATTGAGCCCGTGGTACGGGCTTTCGCGCATCCCGACCAGAGTCTTCAGGCCATCGACCGTGCCGAGGACCCGGGTGATGCCGCGATACCCGGGCGGCGTGTAGGGATCGTGGGGGTGGCAGGCGAGGCGAACCCGGTTGCTCTCAGCGACCGGGACCACACGCTTGAGGAAGTATTCGATCCTCTCCCAGTTCTCGGGTTCCGCAACGAAGCCCGCCGGACCGTGGGGCGCGTCCCGGTCGATCTTCTCCCAGCGGAAGGCGGCATTGGCCGACCCGCCCCGGCCCGACTCCGGTTCGGTGCGCACAACGCCGATGATGTTGAGATTGTACTTCGCAGCCGGTATTTCGAGCGCCGCCAGCACCTCGATCAGTCGGCAAATCGAGTCGATCTGCCGATCCCGCTCCGGCCCGCCGACCAGAATATGTGGGTTGTGCTGTTCCTCGATGGGCCTCGATCCCATCGGCAGCTGCACCATGTCGAGCTTGAGGCCCAGAGCGTCCAGCCGGTCGCGGTGCCGCTTGAGCACGTCCAGCGTCCAGTCGTGCGGATTGACGTCCGGGTCGCTACAGATGTGCCGCACGCCGAGCTGGACAAGCTGACGGTATTCGTCGTCGGTTGTGACGCGGTGCTGGGTTCCAAGATAGATGTTCAGGGGCTCCGCTTACCGCTCCGGGCAACGCTTGCTTGTCTGCCGGGCTACCGGACGTGATGTCCGAGGAAGCCGACCCGCTCCCGGTTCCATTCGTCGGACGGGCCGAAGTAGTCCGACCCTTCCACCAGATGTGCACGGACGATCTCCTCGTTGAGATCAATGCCTAGGCCAGGGGTGTCGGGCACCGTCACGTAGCCGTCGCTGAGATAGTCGGGCGCAAGCCCGGTCACGAGGTCGGTCCAGAACGGAATGTCGAGCGCGTGATGTTCGACGGCCATCAGGCTGGCGATGGCTGCGCCGAGATGCACGTTGGCCATGAACCCGACCGGCGAGCAGCAGGCGTGCAGAGCCGTCGGGATACCGTAGCGCTCGGCGTGATCGGCAATCTTCTTCGTTTCGGTGAGACCGCCCGAGCTCAGCATGTCGGGGTGAATGATGTCGAAGGCCTTGGTCTCGATAGCTTCCTGAAAGCCCTCGAAGAGGTAGAGGTCTTCGCCTGCTGCGACGGGGGTGAACAGCGCGTCCGCCACCTTTTTATGTCCGGCAATATCGGTCCACGGCAACACGTCCTCGATCCAGGCGAGATTGTAGGGCTCCACCGCCCGCCCGATGCGGATGGCTTCGTCGGCGGTGACGAACCCTTCGCCGAAGTGATCGGTGCACAGGGACACCTCATCGCCCACTGCCGCGCGAACCGCGGCACAGATGCTGGCCGCGAGCTCGAGCCCGGCCTCGCTGATCCGGGCGCCGGGACCGCTCCCCGGCGCATACCATTGCCGGTATTGCGGGTATTCGTGCTCGGTGGCGCTGCCTATCAGTGCACCACGCGTTTGCTCGAACAGCCGGGCCGACAGGTCGAACTTGATGAACGAAAGTCCGAGCGCGCGGCGTGACATGACAACATCGACATAACCTTGCGGCGTCATGTCTGCCGGGGTCGGCGTGTCGCCGTAAATGCGCACTCGGTCGCGGAACTTGCCGCCGAGGAGCTGATAGCAGGGTACGCCGTAGACCCTCCCCACCAGGTCCATCAGGGCGATTTCTACTGCACACACGCCTCCGGCTTCCCGGCTGTCGCCGCCATAGCGTTTGATGGACCGGAACAGATATTCGACGTTGCACGGATTCTGGCCGAGCAGCAGATACTTCAACCGCATGGCCGTGTCCGGGTGCGCCCCGTCGCGCACTTCTCCGAGGCCATAGACGCCCTGATTGGTCTCGATCTTCAGGATCGGGTGGTAGCCCTGCCCTTGAACGGTCGCGACACGAAGATCCGTGATACGCAGCTCGCTCGGTCGCGAATGGGTCCTGATGGCGTCTTCCATCATGCCCAAAGAGGTATCTTCGGCGCCGTGTCGCATAGGGTCCTCCCCTGCAGTTTCGCCGAGCGTTCGTTCGGCGTCCGGACATCGGTTGTCCGTGCCCGGCACTTCGTGCTCCCGGTTCGGCATGGTATCCATCGCGATTGCCGCTTCCACAACTGATAAATCCAACTTGCGGGAGAACCCAGGATGAGTATCCCGACGATCACCCGCCCGCCCGCCGACCTGGTCGAACGCGTCAGACAGGTCGGCGCGGCGACGGCTAGCGCAACGCTGGCCCATATGGGCCTGCGCAACTGCTTCATCACAGGCCCGGTGAGCTGGAACAAAGGGAAGGTCGTGGCCGGCCCGGCGGTCACGCTGCAGTGCATGCCGAAGCGCGAGGACATGCTGGACGAAGGCGAATATGCCGATGTCGAGAAACAACTCCACCGGCACGTGCTCTATCAGGTTGAAAAGGGCGACATGGTCGTCGTCGATGGCCGCGGCGATATGACCTCGGGCATCTTCGGCGACATGATGTCGACCTATTTCAAGGGCCGGGGCGGGGCCGGCATGGTGATCGACGGCTGCGTGCGCGACTGGGGCAAGATCAAGAAGCTCGACATCCCGATGTGGCTGCGCGGCGTGACCCCGAACTATCACGCCCAGACCAACATCATGCCCTTTGCCGTCAACGTGACGATCGCTTGCGGTGGTGTCACCGTCGTCCCTGGCGATATCATCCTCGCCGATGACGATGGGGCGGTCTGTGTGCCGGTGGCGCTGGCGGAAGCCATGATAGAAAAGGCGCATAAGGACCACGGCTGGGAGCAGTTCTCCAAGATGAAGCTGCTACAGGGCGAGTCGCTGCAGCGGTACTACCCGCTGCATCAGGATGCCCGGCCGGAATACGAGGAGTGGCTGAAGCAAGACCCATCGAAATAGACCGAGTGCAAGGCGCGCGCAGACCTGCGGTGTGAGTTGCCAAAAGAGTGTGAATGGTCGGGGCTCTGGAATAGACGACGCTGACGGTGTCAGCGCGAGGTGCGTGATGCCAGGATCAGCCGGGTCGTCGCGGCGGCGCTTGGCGCCCGCTGGAATCTTGATGCTACGGCTGGTGCCGGCGTGCGGCAAAACGCGCTCAAGGTTCACGACTGATCGCACACCACGTAGGTTCGCTCTGCGGGTCGAGACTAGGCCCACGTACGGCGCGGGGATACGAGGAGAGCCATGCAACGCTTTGCCAACAAGACCGTCATCGTAACCGGTGGTGCCTCCGGGATGGGTGCAAGTCATGTGCACGGGTTCGCCGGCGAGGGTGCGAATGTCGTAATCGCCGACGTGCTCGAACAGCAAGGGCTAGAACTCGCTGGGGAACTCGGCGAGCGAGTCATCAGCGTCCGTGCCGATGTGGCTGATGATCGAGATTGGTCGGATGTCGTCAAAGCCGCAGAAGATGCCTTTGGTCCCGTTTCGGTTCTGGTCAATAACGCGGGTGTGGGTACTCGACAGGTGACTCTGGACAAGATGGACCTGAAAGAGTGGCAACGGGTGCTCGACGTAAATCTGACTGGCCAGCTGCTTGGCATTCAGGCAGTGGTGCCTTCGATGCAGCGTGCGGGTGGCGGATCGATCGTCAACATATCGTCCGCGCTCGCCTTCACTGGCATGGCGGAACGTGGCGCCTACGTCGCCAGCAAGTGGGCAATACGAGGCTTATCCAAAGTGGCGGCGCTGGAACTCGGGCGCTATCGGATCCGCGTCAACTCCATACACCCGGGAATAGTCCGTACGCGCATGGGGACCCAACCGCGCGAGGGCGCCGCTCCGGTTGCCGCTATCTTGCCGATGGACACCTTCGCTATTCCCCGGCCCGCCGAACCCGAGGAAATAACGCGGCTCGTGCTTTTTGTCGCATCCGACGACGCCGGCTACTCCACTGGTTGTGAATTCATCGCTGACGGCGGCGGCCTGCTTGGTCCTGGCCGGGCTCTTTCGGCGGAGTCAGGCTCTGCTTGACGAAGGCAGCCGGTGGCGGGGCAGCGGCCGACGCAGACTTGGAAGAGCTTCAGCTCCATCAGCTCACTCAGGCGTTGTCGCCCAAGCCCCGATGAGACGCGGCATGAAGATGCAATGGTCGCCTGCGAGGGCGGCCTCGCGAAGGCGTGTAGCCACGGTATCCAGTCCGACCTCGTCCGGCGAGGCGATTCCGTAGCGTTCCATGGCCGGCAGGAGGCTGCGCAGCGTCTCGGCCGTAAACTCGTAGGCGATCGAATCGGGGCCGCTCTCGATACGGCAGGTGCCGAAGAGGCGGGGCGTCAATCCAGCGGCGCGGAAAGTGGCATAGAGCTTGGAGCCCATGTTCGGGTCGGTGCCGACACTCCGGTAGGTGGCGATCATCCAATCAATGCACGTGCGCAGAAG
>Ga0315553_10000585_pt1 | contig 31709 bp, 26 predicted proteins | sample SalMarSW160140MG_FD_203099 | JGI IMG/M metagenome (GOLD analysis project Ga0315553, IMG submission 203099) | Salt marsh sediment microbial communities from the Plum Island Ecosystem LTER, Massachusetts, United States - Salt Marsh Sediment SW1601-40 ... | reverse complement strand
CAGATTTAGGAGATATCCTTGATCGAAAAGATCGTTTTATACCAAAGAAGACGACCGTTTTAAAATGTAAAGAATGTAATACCAAATATTCTCGAGAATTTAAGCAAGGAGATTATATATTTAAGAAGATAATCAACGAAGAATGCCGAGAATGTCATCGCAATAAAGTTCTTGCGGTTGAAGAGATTTATTCTGAATGGGTTGATCCTAAGAAAAAATAAGTTTTCAAACTTCTCGAAACCTTTTAAAAAAAAAGAAGATGTTATTAATTTTCAACTTTTAGTTCTTTTTCTATTAATAGCAATATATAGGCATCCCAAAACTAAGCCTACTATAATTAAAATTGAGACGAATACAAAATACCATAAAATGCCGAGTACAATGATATCTAGAAAAAAATATATGTAATACCCAGTAAATGTGCCATGTATAAAAGCAAACACTAAATAGCATAATGGATATATGATCCAATAGAGTAAGTAGCTCCATTTATATCTCAATTTAGTTTCGGTTAGTATCCAGTCGACTATAAATGCGATTGGGGTAAGATAATGAAATACAACGTTGCTAAATGCTGCAAATCCAGTGGGTTGGTAAATGGGGGCCAGTAAAACTGCAAAGAAAATAAATGTAATTGTGATATAGAGCGTAAAAGCACCTTTGAGAGGTCCTGTAATCTTTTCAAGAGTTTCTGGCTTGTTATGCCATAGAATTGCTAATGTAAGCCATATAGTAATTATTAAGTTTGTTTGATAAGTGAAAGTTTTAAAGCGATTAAACCACTCGAGAATTGGGTCGATTTCTAGGGCATAATTAACTGCGCTAGCTATAAAAGTAAACTAACTTAATCCAGCAATAAGTATACGGTATTTTAAAATATTATTACTTGAAAGAGTTATGGTTTTCATTTTTAACACTATCTATTTAATATTAAATAAATCTAAGAAACGATTAAAATTAAAACTATTTCTTTTCTAACCTTTTCAAGAATTCTCTTTTATTCTAATCCTAATAGTTTAACGATTAGATTTGCCATGGAATAGGGATCGAGGCTTTTATCCATAACTAACCTTATATATTCATCAATCGTGGGATTGGAACTAATCAAGCCCTCTACTTTTTTCGTGATTTTATGCTTTAAAATCTGGAGGGTTTCGCTTTTAATCCTATTTTTCTGATAGTTTTCTATAACACCTGACTTCGATAGAAATTCTCTATGTTTATCAATCAGTTTAATGAGTTCTTCAAAGTTTTCACCCGTTATTGAATTAGCTTTAACAATTTCGGGTGTCCAATTGGATTTTAGTGAGTTGTTTTCTCCTACTTTTTCAAATGCGTACTTATAATTCATTCTTAATTCTAACATTTGCATGATATCGGCAATTTTTTTATCCGCACCAGATAAGTCCATTTTATTTACAACAAAAATATCGGTAATTTCCATGATTCCGGCCTTGATAGCCTGAATATCGTCTCCTGACCCAGGTACTAAAAGAACAACCACAGTATGAGCCGATTTAAAGATATCTACTTCCGATTGTCCAACACCTACGGTTTCTACGATTATTATATCGCATCCATAGGCATCTAATATTTTTACAGCATCTTCCGTTGCCCTCGCTAATCCTCCGAGCTGTCCTCTATTGGCCATACTTCGAATAAAAACATTTTTAAGTGAAAAGTTGTCTTTCATCCGTATTCTATCCCCTAATAGTGCACCTCCAGTCAAAGGGCTTGTAGGATCTACGCAGATAATTCCGATTTTCTTACCTTGTGTGGCATAAATTTTAGTTAAAGTGGATATAAAAGTAGACTTACCGCTTCCTGGTGATCCCGTTATCCCTAAAATATATGCATTTCCTGTGTGGCTATAAATAGCGTTAATAATATTTTCAGCGGCTTCAATATCATTTTCTACTAAAGTTATAAGCCTGGCAACTGCTCGAGCATTGCCATTTAGTAGTTTTTGGATTAAATCGGAATAGTCCATAGTATACTATCTTTTTAAATTGTTTTTAACAAATTCCACTATTGTTTTAAGCTCGGTTCCGGGACCATAAAATCCTTTTAATCCATGCTTTTCTAAAAAGGGTTTGTCTTCGTCAGGTATAATTCCGCCCACGCTTACAAGAACATCATCAATGTCATTTTCATTCAGTTTTTCCATGATTACAGGACACAATGCTTTATGAGCACCAGATAACATACTTAGCATTACAGCGTCTGGGTCCTCTTGTAGAATTGTCTGAACAATCATATCTGGAGTTTGATGAAGTCCGGTATAAATGACTTCCATCCCCGCATCTCTAAGGGCTCGAGCTATGACTTTCGCGCCCCTGTCGTGTCCATCAAGCCCAGGCTTGCAAACTAATACTTTTATCTTTCTTTTTTCTCCCATTTTAACATCCTCATTTAAAAAATTGAATCTTCTACATACACACCAAAAACATCTTTAAGAGTGGCCATAACCTCTCCTATTGAGGCATATTCTCTTATTGCATCTATTATATAAGGCATTAAGTTTTCAGTACCCTTTGCGGCTTCTTTTAAAGCGTCCAATTTCGCTTGAACCTTCTCGTTACTCCTTTGATCTCTTAAACGCTGTAAATTTTCAATCTGCTCTCTTGCAACATCTTCGTCTATTTTTAATAAGGGCGTTGCACAAGGTTCTCTTAATTGATCATCGTTTACTCCAACAATAGTTCGAACTCTCGCTTCAACTTCTCTCTGGTATTTGTAAGATGCAGTGGCAATCTCTTTTTGAAAGAAATTTGCTTTAATCGCCGGAATCACACCACCTAAAGCTTCGATCTTTTCAAAATATACTTCTGACTCCTCTTCCATTTTATTTGTTAGCCACTCAACATAATAAGATCCCGCGAGTGGATCTACTGTATCGGCAACACCTGATTCGTGAGCAATGATCTGTTGCGTTCGTAAAGCGATTTTAACTGCTTTTTCAGTTGGTAAGCATAATGCCTCATCAAATGAATTAGTATGAAGAGATTGAGTACCTCCTAAAACAGCTGCTAAACCTTGTATCGTAACTCTAGCAATATTGTTTTCTGGCTCTTGAGCGCTTAACGATACTCCCGCAGTTTGGGTGTGAAAGCGCAACCTCATTGATTCTATTTTTTTTGCACCATATTTATTTTTCAGTCTCTTAGCCCAGATTCTCCTAGCAGCTCGATATTTACATACTTCTTCAAAGAAGTTATTATGAGAATTGAAGAAAAAAGAAAGTCTAGGAGCAAAATCATCTACATCTAAACCTCTTTTCATCGCTGCCTCCACATAGGCAAACCCATCGGCTAAAGTAAAAGCGAGCTCTTGGACAGCGGTTGAACCTGCTTCTCTTATGTGGTATCCTGAAATTGATATTGTATACCATTGAGGAACGCTCTTTGCACAATATTCAATGGTATCTATAATTAATCGCATGGATGGTTCCGGTGGAAATACCCATGATTTTTGGGCAATATATTCCTTCAGAATATCATTTTGAATTGTTCCTCTTAATTTATCCGCAGTATGACCTTGTTTTTCTGCTGTTACAATATACATTGCAAGTAATATTGAAGCAGGAGCGTTAATCGTCATGGAGGTAGAAATCTTAGACAAATCAATTCCACTGAATAATCTCTCCATGTCTTTTAAAGTGTCAATCGACACACCTTCCTTTCCTACTTCACCTAAGGCTTCATCATCGTCAGCTTCATAACCATAAATTGTATGCAAGCTAAAAGCAACGCTCAAACCCGTTGTACCGTGTTCTAATAAGAATTTGTATCGTGTATTCGTTTGTGCAGCCGTCCCAAATCCCGCAAATTGACGCATAGTCCATAATCGACCTCGATACATACTAGGGTAAGCTCCGCGAGTAAAAGGGTATTTACCGGGTGTTCCTAAGTCTAAATCGTAATTAAAATCTTCTATATCTTCTGGAGTGTAAAGAGGTTTAATTTCTATGTTGGATAGATTTGTAAATTTTTTGCGTCTTTCAGTTTTGGTCGGTTTTAAGGTTTTACTTTCATCAATTTCAGTCATAATAATATCTCTTTCCTAACAAATTAAAACAGGGTTATATTATTTTTAACTTAATTATCCTAGTTTTTGATAAGAATTCAAATGTATTAATTCTTATTATAATAACTCTTTGCTAAATATAGCGTGCTAATGCTTCAAATATAAATATTTGTCAAAAAGAAATATTCAATGTAGGGAGTTTAGGGTATTAATTAATTTAAGAAATTATATACTTTTGTAAGCATCACTAATAGAAGAACATCCGCCGCATCGAACGCACCCAGCCTTACTTTTCAAAGGATTCACTCCGTATTCTTTCATCAATTTAGCTGTTTTTGTGTATATTTCTACCATTTTATCCGACGTAATCGTAGAAATCTTCTCCCGCCCAGGAATTGACCTGACTGGAGTGATATATGGAATTACGCCTAAACAGATTACTTTTTCTACATCTGAAATGAAATCTTCTAAAGTTTCACCAAAACCAGTTAAAAGATAGGATGAAACTTGATTTTTTCCAAAAACATCAAGTGCATGCGTCCAATTTTTTTCGTACGCTTCATAGGTTATGCGAGATTTTCCAGGAGTAACATTATTTCTTATATTTTGATCGAGAACTTCAAGATGGATTCCAATTGTATTAGCGCCCGCATCTCTTAATTCATCAAGATATGAGACATCTTCTAAAGGCTCAATTTGAACATGGAGGGGGAGTTTAGGAAAGTTTTCTTTGATACCTTCTAAAAGTTCAATATATCTTTTAGCGCCTTTATCAATCGTTTCGTCTGTACCACTCGTTAAAGTCATATGATTACATCTTCCTTCTTTTTTCGCAGCTTCAATAACTTCAGACATTTGTTTTGAATTTTTTTCTTCAATTGTTGCTCCACTCTCCAAGCTTAACTCGATGGCGCAGAATGTACAACCCTCTCCGCATGCGTGATACACACACTTTTGGTAAATCGTACTTGATAAACAGTCTATTCCGTGAACCAAAGCAATTTTTTTCATCGGAATTCCGTCAGAGGTAAGGTATTCAGAATTGTAAAAAGTTGGATTTTGAATTAATTTTAATCTACTATGCTCGGATTTATTTTTAATGTCATAAATTAAGAAATATCCGTCCTTATTTTCCCGAACAACAAGATTTGATGTTGAAGGATCATTCCACAGAGCAGCATTTACAATTGCTTGATTCTCAAAAAGAAAATATCTCCCACCTAACGGTCCCGCGCCTCCCTTACGACCGTATGAGATCTCAATTCCTTGATTTTTATAATGATCGATTAATTTTTCATCCAAAAATAGCCCATTACATAAGATCTCCGTTTTCTTAACAAAAGAAGTGTAATTATCGATCATGGTACCATGTTTTAACATTAAAAACGATATTTTAATAAAATTTTTTAATTATTCTTCATAGAATGAATTTAATAACATTTTATAATTTTAATTCTTATTAGATGTAAATATTATTTTATAAATTGATTCAATTATGGCACATAAAAGACCTTGGCATTGCTACTCATCGTGGAGTAGAAGACCATATCAGCATAAGCGTAGTGCTAATCATAGGAGAGAATACGCGAGAGGAGGAGCTCAGAGTAAAATAGTTCGTTTCTGGGGAGGGAATAAAGATATTCCATGGGAGGATTGGGGGTTAGTAATTTCTTTAAAGGTAGATAGGCAAATCCAAATCTCTTCAAATTCTCTGGAAGCAATCCGTATAACTGTAAACAGTGCTTTGCAGAATAAATTAGGAAGATCAAATTATCGGTTTAGAGTAAGACCCAAACCCTTTCAAAAATATCGAGAGAATAGAATGTTGGCCTTTGCTGGAGCTGACCGGGTTCAGAGCGGTATGAGGCACTCATTTGGGAGATCTACAGGAGTATGTGCTCGAGTAAGAGCAGGAGCTGTCGTCTGCGATGTTGGCACGAACTTAAAGAATTTAGCTATCGTTAGAGATCGATTAAGAGTAGCTTCAATGAAAATCTCGTGTCCATGTAGTATTGTTGTTACTAAATACAAAACTCCTGAGATATTCAAACAATCTGGTTTACCTCTTTACGATGATAAAAAGAGACAAGAAGTTCCAATGTTCGAGTTTGTAGTCGCTTAAATCACCATACTACTAATTTTTGCAATTCTCTTTCTTAATTCTATCTAGTGGTTCCGTAAAAAATTATTTAATTAGCAAATCAATTAAATAATAATAACTTAAACTGCAACTAGGTGGTAGTGTATTACGAAATTAAGAGTTGGATTAATTGGTGCTGGTGGTTTTGGGATAATTCATTTAAGGGGGTATACTAAAAATCAGAATTGTGATCTAGTAGCAATTGCATCCAGAACAGAAAACCACGCTAAAATAGCTTCTGAGAGATTTAATATCCCCAATGTGTATGTTGGTGAAGATAGTTGGAAAAATTTGATTGATAAAGAAGAATTAGATATTGTAAGTATTTGTACTCCAAACTATTTACATGCTCCCATTGTGTTAAAGGCCATTGAGAAAGATTGTAATATTTTATGCGAAAAACCAATTGCTATCTCTCGTGAAGAATTATCCCAAATCGAAGAGAAATTAAATAATAAAAATATTATCTTCTTTACATCATTCCAGAAGCGATATAATCCGATTTTTAGGTTAATAAAGAGTGTTATAGATGAAGATATTCTTGGGACAATTACTTCAGTTAGATATTTTTTCAGCCATTATGGCCCTTATAAATCTTGGAAGGCTCTTTCTGAAGAAAAGTGGTTTTTTGATTCTAAAAAGGCAGGTGGGGGCGTATTATTAGATCTAGGGGTTCATTGCATTGATATTTTACGATATTTATTAGAAGAATACGATAAAGTTAACGGAATAAATTTTAACACCTCTTGTATAAATATGGAAGATGAAGATAACTGTAATGTTCTTTTTCGATTTAAAAACGATATATTAGGACTTATTAGCGTTTCTTGGTGCAATGAACCTTCAGAAACATTAGATATCTTTGGAACAAAGGGTTTTATAAAAATAGATATAAATGGAAGGAATCCTCTTTCATTTGGTCCAAGAAATTTGAAAAGTAACAAAGTTATTAAAGATCTATTAAAATTTAAGCCGACTAACGAATCTGCTCAAAACAAGTTGATTGATCACTTTATCAATTGTATTCAAACTAAAAAACAAGAAAGTCCTAACTTTATTGATGGAAAAAAGGCGGTAGAATTTGTATTAGAAGCATATTCTTTCAAGAAATAGAGCTAAAATTTAAAAAATAAACATCAAATTTTTAACTATCTAATCTCTCCTATTTATAATTAGAAATATTCTATCAAGTTGGATAAACCTTGAAAGATTTACAACCGTTCTTCAATCCAAAAAGTGTGTTAATAATTGGAGTTTCAAGGCAAGCACTCTCGTTCAGTTTTACAGTGCTAAAAAATCTCTTAGAAATCTTCTACAAAGGAAAACTTTATATCCTAAACCCTAATGCTAATGATATTTTAGGAGTTAAATCGTATCATTCTTTTGAGGAATTACCAGAAATTCCAGAGCTGGCTGTAATAGTCCTAGGAAAGGATATTCTTAAAGTGGTTGAAAACCTAGGAAAAATCGGCGTTAAATATGTTGCAATTCAAACTGAATTAAAACCAGGTGCGAAAATAAACGATTTAACTTTCAAACTACATCAAATGTGTATAAAATATAATATCACATATTTAGGACCGTCTATGTTAGGAATAATCAATTTTAGCAATAACTTTACATCGTCAATTATCCCCGTACGACAACATATTATGCGAGGAAACAAAAACATAAAGGAGGGAATGAGTTTTATTGCTCAATCTGGAGGTTTAGCAGGCGCAATGGGATGGTGGACACCTTCACAAAGATTACCGATTTCAAAGGTTATACATTTGGGAAAAGGATTTCATATTAATGAAGCTGATGTACTTGAATATTTTTTACACGATAGTACTACTAAAGTAATATCTCTTTTTCTAAGAGAAATTTCTGACGAATTAATTGAGGCGGTCAAGAAGGTCAGCCCAACTAAACCTATCCTCTTTTATTATGTGGGGAAAGAAGAAAACCAAGAAGAAAAATTAAAGGACGCTGGTGGAATACTAGTTTTAAACTACATCGAACTTTTTGAAATTGCAAAAATATTTTTGTGGTGTCCCGAGCCTAAAGGCGTTAATCTCGGAATAATTGGGCCGAGTTCAGGAGCAATTCATTTAATTATAAAAGAAATGAGAAATCAAGATTTAGCTCTAGCAAAACCTAGTGAAAATTCTCGGAATATTATTTTTGATAAAGTTGGAGGGTCGACATGTAATTTCGGTAACCCTGTAGATTATTGGCCCCCTGAAAAATTTGTTGGAATTAAAATTTGTGGGATTTATAACACCGCTTCAGAAGCGCTCTTGAGTGATAAAGCTGTAGATGGTTTAATTTTAGCCTTAGAGTTTTTTACTGAAATCGAGTTTGATTTTAACATTTACGCTTCACTTCTCAAAACTTACCCTAATAAACCAGTAATAACCATCCTGATTCAAGCAGAAAGAGAAGGTGCAAAAAGAGTTATTAATTCTGCAACTGAACTCAAAATTCCAGTATTTGAAAACGAAATTGAGAGAGCCGTTCGAGGTTACAAACTCCTCTATGATTACTACTCAAAAATTAAAAAAAGAAATATAAGTTAACTTAAAAAAATCTCCTGCAATTCTTCAGGAACTTCATCTTCTTCATCCATCAAAGAGAGTGCGTAGATTTTATCTCCACATTGACATTGAACTCCCTCAAATAAGTAGAAGTTGAACTTATCCTTCCAACGGCAAACATTTACGGTACTAATTTCAGCAACTTCACCGCATAAACAATAAATTACAGCGTCGGTTAAATAATTTGGAATAATCTCGCTAAATCCTAAGTCGGTATCCGAAAATTCCGAATCGCTTAACATTTGATTAATTTTATCAGCGAGGTTATCTTTCAAACCAGGAATGAAGTTCGAAATTACACCATTTTTGCCCTTCATTTCAGTTAAGACGATAAAATTTTTCTCTGCCTTGTCGCGTTTCTTCCTTTCTGGAAAAATGGGTTGGTTATACTGCTGTTGAAGATTCTCGGGAATTGGAAAAGGTTCTATACCTTCCGGATACGCAAATGAAACGTAATATTCTGTCAGACCTCTTAATTGCTTCTGGTTTATCACATTTAAATCCTCATAATCTCGATTAAATAAAGAGAACTTTATCAGCTCTAACGGTACTTTTAACTCTAACAGATTATATCTAATGTTAGCCAAAACTTCAGCGATATAACTTTTCAGAACTAAAATATCATCTCGGTTTTTAGTATAAAGTTCATTTCTCGTTTCTTCCTTAAATTGAAACCATTTTTTAACTACGGTATTTCTAACGAGTTGGGGAACCATACAAAATACGCATATTATAGGTAGCAATATATAAGTGCCAATATCAATTCCAAAATATGGTAGTATGAAAAACATAACTGCTACTGCTAATAATGGTCCAGTAATAAGTAAATTAAGTCTACGTAATCTTTTTTCAACTGATTTATTTATTCCCTTACTGATTGCTAGTTCTTCAGTTTTATCTTTTATTTTATTAACTACTTCAAGGACTTTTTTATCCTCAAAGCCTTTCTTTAAGAGTTTATCTTCTTCTCCACCGAACTCAAATTTATCGATTTTTTCAGTTATTTTTTGTACGTATTGGTCGATTGTACGCTCTTTAAAGGCAAAATCTAGAGGTTCCTCGGAAAAATAGTCCAAAAATTTAATAATTGATAATTTCGCTTCTATGTCCCTAAGTTCCTCCGGACTGATATTTAAGGCTTCTTGTAACGCTTGACCTTGTGGTCTTCGAGCGGCTCTCGTACGTCTTGATCTCCTTTCAGTGTGTTCTACTTCTCCAGTTGGTTCGCTTTTTTCTTGTTCTTTTTCGTTCATATTATTTTTAATACCTAATGCGTTTATTAATTAGGCAATAATGAAGAAAAGATAATTAACTTTTTGAAATTAGTTCCTTTAAAAAAAAACTAATTTTATTCTCAAAAAGAGATTTTAATAACCATTTCTCAATATACAAATTATGAGTAAAAAAATAACTCTCAAAACAGAAATATTACTTGAAGGACTGAAATTTCCCGAAAGCCCAAGGTGGCACGACAATAAACTCTGGTTTGTTGACATGGAATCCTACAAAGTAATGACGGTTGAGTTAAATGGGAATAATAAAGTAATACTAGAGAGACCTAACCAAGTTTCTGGATTAGGTTGGCTTCCTGATAACAGATTATTGGTAGTTTCGATGGGAGATAATTGCTTACTGCGCCTCGATCCTGACGGAGTTAATGTAGTTGCAGATTTAAACAGGTTCGGAACAGTTTTATGTAACGATATGGTAGTAGATAAAAAAGGTCGAGCATATATCGGAAATTTTGGGTTCGATTATCTTAATGGAGAACCATTTGCCCCAACAAAACTCATACTCGTAAATCCCAATGGAGAAGCGAGAGTCGTAGCAGATAATATGGCTTTTCCAAATGGAATTGTTATTACTCCAGATGATCAGACCCTAGTAATAGCTGAAACATTTGCTGCTCGATTAACGGCATTTGACATTAAGGAAGATGGTTCGCTTACAAAGCGTCGAGTTTGGGCTAACCTCAAATCTTTAGCTCCAGATGGTATCTGTTTAGATCAAGACGGAGGTATATGGGTAGCTGCACCAGGACGAGGAAGAGTTGTTCGTGTTCTAGAGGGAGGATTAATTACGCACATAGTAAGAGTAGAAAACGACGCCTATGCTTGCATGTTAGGTGGACCAGATCGCAAAACTCTTTTTGTGGCAACATCAAAGCATACAAGAGACGCTGGTAGAATTGAATTCGTTGAAGTCGATATTCCGGGAGCAGGACTTCCATAAATCCTACTATTAAAAGAACATAAAATTAAAAAAAAATAATCAAAAAAACTTGACCGTTTGGATTCTCCTAATAATTTAGCGTTGTTACTTTATGCGACATTTTCTACCCGAATAACTTCAGGTACAAATTGCTTGATAGCTCGCTCGATCCCAAGTTGTAGTGTTTGTTGTGCGTGCGCACATCCCGCACAGTGCCCCTGTAACCTCACTTTAACGATACCATCATCAGTAATGTCCACTAATTCAACATCGCCACCGTCCATTTGGAGTTGGGGTCTTATTTTTTCTAAAACTTCTTTTACTTTTTCTTTATTAACCATTTTAATTCTTTAAAGTATTTTTATAATCTTAATATATTTAAATTGTTTACTCTATTTAAAGCCAAGCTCTTTAAAATATGAATATTAATTCATTTTGGTTAATTCTAAACAATGTTTTTAATTTAAAAATCTATAAAAAAAATGATGGGTTCTCGATTTATTAAAATTAACCTAAAAACTCTTATTTTGAAGATCTTTAGAAGATCTCAAGGAAAAAGTAATTCGAAAGGTATATATTAAAATGGAAGTTAATGATTTTGTAAGAGATTTAAACGAAGTTCAAGAATTAATGAGAAATGAAAGGTATCTAGAGGCTCTTATTATATTAGATAAATTGAGAGAAGCTGAAAAAGTGGGAAATTTTGATTATAATCTTACTCATAAATTATATCAATTAATTTCAAATTCACAGTCGCTTTACAATCAACAAAGAGTTTTGAGCGTTATTAAGAAAATTTCTCGAAAACAAAAGTCGATATCCTTTATTGATTTAAAAGAAATATTAAATAAGCAAGAAAATGTTGAGTTAGATGAGCTAATTTTAAAAAGAGAAGTTGAAATCCTTATTCTCAGGTCTCTGTTAGAGTGTAAGATAGAAGGTAACAACTTAGTTTTTTAAGTCGTATTAACCTCCATTTTATCGCATTTAGAAACTTTAGTTCTATTCGACAGATTAGTAAAATTGCGTAATAATCTCTGTGCTTAGTTTGTTTAATACCGGTAAGTCAGATATTTTGCTTGTTATACAAGATCGGGCAACTTCCAACACCAGATACTCGCATTTAAATAAGATTTTTTATTTTGTTATTTATAGGATTAATAATTTCTATATTAGTATTATAATAAACAAACCTGAGATTGTTAAATATGGAGAAGGAAATAATATTTTTACCAGGCGCGAGTGGATCAATGGGACATGAGTCTTTTAAGGAATTATGGAAAAGAAGAGATAAGTATGATATCATTCTCTTACAGAGACCTTCCAAAAAGAATAAAAAATTATTTAAGCCTTATGAAAATAAATGCGGTATCAAGTCCATACCTGGTAGAGGTATTGTTGAGGGTAAAGGATTGAAAATAATATGGGGTGATGCTACTAATTATGATGATATTGCTGAGGCATGTAAAGGAGTTGACTGGGTTCTATGTCCTATGGCATTTATTTCTCCAGCAGCAGACCGCAATCCTGAAATGGCCAAGTCAGTAAATACAACTGCTATTGAATATATCATTAAAGCCATTGAATCACAGCCAGGTGGAGCGGACCATATAAAATTTGTGTATACGGGAACTGTAGCTGCTACAGGTGATCGTTTGCCCCCAATTCACCATGGTAGAATAGGTGATCCTATGAAGCCCAGTGTGTTCGACTTCTATGCAACAACTAAGATTCGAGGGGAAATGGCTCTCTGTGAGTCAAACTTAAAATATTGGGCATCCTTACGGCAAACCTTTATCATGATTCCAGATGTGATGACTCTTATGGATCCTATTATGTTCCATCAACCTATTAATTCTTTTATGGAAAATAATACTTCAAGAGATGCTGGTAGGGGACTAATAAATTGTTTAGAGGTTGCAGAGGACTCCACTTTCTGGCGTAGATGCTATAATATGGGTGGAGGGCCCTCTTGCAGAGTTACGTTCTATGAATTCGTGAATGAGGCTATGAAAATGAATGGCGTTGGAAAGATTGATGATGTTACTGAACGTAAATGGTTTGCTCTTAGGAATTTCCATATGCAATATTTTGATGATAGTCATGAACTTAATGAGTATATCCATAACTGGAGAGATACAATGGAAGATTACTTTGAAATCATGAGGAAAAGTCGACCTTTTTTCTTAAAAATCGTAGCAAAGTTATGCCAATGGTCTAAGCGATTTCAGAGATTTATTCAAAAAGAGACACGCAAGAGATTAGAGGCAGAAGCGATGGATAAAACAGGAACGCTATATTGGTATAAGAATAAAATGGATATGCGCATCTCTGCGTTTTATAAAGATTATGAGACTTTCGATTCTATTCCCGATTGGGGTGTAGAAATGCCACTGTTTAGTGATCCTGAGCCTGAATGGCACCCATTAAATCATGGATATGATGAGTCAAAGCAACGGCTTGATTTAGAAGATCTTAAAGGAGCAGCAAAATTCAGGGGAGGTCATTGTCTCTCAACAGAATGGGATGGGGATATGTATAAGAAAATTAAATGGAAATGTGCGGATGGCCATGAGTTTGAATTAAAACCTTATACTGTTCTGAAAGCGGGACATTGGTGTGCTGATTGTTTGCCCCCACCATGGACTTATGATGAACAGGCCGAGAAAAATTCTTTCTTTGCACAGGTTTGGTACCCAAATCATGATAAAGATGAAAACAATTTCTATCCAGAAGATTGTTATAAGGATATTGTAGATTAAAGAGGTTTTTAAGTTAAAATGAAAGTATTTATTGTTGGAGGAACATCCTTTTTAGGATATTATGCTACGCTAGAATTCCTTAAACGTGGACACGAAGCTCGTATTTAAAGATGGAAAGATAAGAAAGAAGGAAAAGAAGGAAGATTAAACCATAAGAGACTTAAGTTTTTTGAGTCGTATCAAACTCCATTTAATAGCGTTTAGAAACATTTATTCTATTCAACAAACTAATAGCTGTTAATTCTTCTTATTATAATTTTATCAAATAATTGTGTAATTCTAATTGAGAGTAATCTACTTCCTTATTCTTGTAGGAAAAAAGCAAGGCTTTTTTAAACATATTTTAACAATTACATAAAAAGAATTACGAGCATTTAAAATGATAATAGATCAGCTCACGCAAAGTATTCAGTTAAAAGTATGCTATTTCGGGCCAGCACTTTCGGGAAAAACTTCATCAATTAAAGCATTATTTAATCATTTTGGGAAGAAAGATCGAGTTTTGAGCATAGACAGTAGCATACGGAGGACACTATTCTTCGATTATGGAACGATTAGTTTTCAAAATCAACAGTGGAATTTGAAAATTCACATTTATTCCACGACTGGACAAGATTTCTATATAATAACAAGACCAGTAACTTTGCAAGCCATCGATGGGATTATATTCGTAGCGGATTCACAACAAGAAGTGTATTACCGAAATTTAACTTCTTGGAATGAATTATGCAATTATTTTGAAGATGTAATTATTACTCTACCTAAGGTTATAGCATTTAACAAGCAAGATCTGCCTGATAAATTTAGTCCAGCGGTCTTTTTGGAAAACATTAATTACTTTAAATTTAAAAATATTGATTTTAGAAAGACGATTGCGCTTAACGGAGAAGGAATCTTAGACAGCTTTGAGGAAATTTTGAGCTTAGTATTTAAAAATCTATATAAGGGGCAGATACTATCTGCGCTTCAGTGACCAAAACCTAATTTAACTTAAAAAAAGTTAGAGGCTAGTGGAGTTTGTATTCTTATAACTCTTTGATTATTATCCTCCAAAACAAAGATTAAAGCAGAGATATTCTGCTTGCTATTATAGATAATTTCCTTTTCCTCGTTAGATTCCCAACTACTAAAGCCTGTTAGAGTTGGTTCGGTTTCAAATAGTCCCTCCTGAAGTCCAGAAGTTTTTACTGATACGCCTTTTAAGCTATCTTTTGATATATTTTTAATCAAAATACTATATTTTTCCATATCAGAGTCAATGGATGTAATTTTGAATACTTTCTGGAATTTAGACGAAATCCCATCGAAAATCGAAGGTGCAGCAGTTACCCCCTTAGAGAATAGATCGACACCAACCTTATTTCCACCCACAGATTTTGCAACAATCGTAATTGGAACCTTAAACCTAATAATCTCTTTTCCGTATTCTGACTTGGGTTTTCCAATAAAATGTAAAGACCACTTCACGTAAGATCCATATTTCATACCCCAAAATTCTTTTTCATGAGGCTCCCAGAGATAGTTATGACTAGGTTGAGCGATCTCAGGAATTTTTAGCAAAATAAATGCCTTATTCATATCAGAAGTCTTAGAATCTCCCGCGATTGAAGGCGGTAGCTCTTCTACTTTACTACAGGTTTGCCCATAAGCATTGCAATAACATACGAGATTCGCTTTTTGTAATAATCTTATTTCTACTTGTTTTAGTTCGTTTGAAGAGAAGTTGATTTTAATTGTTTCTCCCGGTTTGAATACATCTTTTGATATATTAACATTCAAACCTGAAATTGAAAGTGAAAGAGGATTCGTTTTTATAATCTGATCGCTAGTATCCTTAACTCTAACTTCAATCTTATGTGTTTTATTAATCACTAAATCGTCGTCTGGATTGTTTGGATGAGGCTGTCTTAAAATTAGTTTAATTTCATACTCTAAATTTCTATTTTTAATTGTAGGGATTACATTATTCTTTATAAGTAATGCTCTTTCCCGAATGTATTCGCCTTTTTCAAAAATTCCTTTTGAAAAAATGTCTTCTTTAGTTATCTGAAGCTCTTTTAAGCATGGAGGATGGGTTAATAGGCGAATTCCCGACCATAAGATTGACGAATCTTCGTCGAAAATAAATCTTGTTCTAACATTTAGCTTATCTCCTAAGTAAACATGTCCATTATTTAGATCGTTAAGCTCGAGCTTCATAGTCTATAGTGTCCAAAAGGAATTATTGAAAATTAATATTATTATATTAATTGTAGAATTCTATTAATATTTTTTTTACTATTTATTGTGATTTTCAAATTATTATAACTTTATTTGCTAATATGATTTAGATTTAATGTATAACATTTAAATTAATTTGCGGAAAATTATGGGACAACTTAAAGCAATCTTATTCGACTTAGATGGAACTTTAATACATTTCGATTTACGCCAGTTTATTCCAGGATATTTAAAACTATTGGCGAATAGTGTAGCTCATTTAATCCCTCCTAAAAAGATGGTTCCAGCCATATTGAAAGCCTCTGAATTCGTAAATCGTAACGATGGTAAAATTCCAAACGAGGAAGCATTTTCAAATGCTTTTTTTCCTGTTGAAGGCTATAAAAAGGACGAGATTCAGCCACTTTTTGATAAATTTTACGAGGAAGAATTTAAGAAACTACAAAAATTTACAAAAAAGAAACCAGAAGCACGAAAAGTTATTCAAACCGCATTTAACAAAGGTTACAAAGTTGTAATTGCAACAACGCCCGTTTTTCCGTTAACAGCTATAGAGCAGCGTCTTGATTGGGCAGGAATTGGCGATTTTCCGTACGATCTCATAACCAGTATTGAAAATTCATATGCCACGAAGCCGAATCTCCTTTATTATCAATTGATATTTAAATATCTTAATCTCTCTGCTAAAGAATGCATGATGGTAGGGGACGAAGATAAGGATATGGTGTGTTCTAAATTAGGCTCGCAAACATTCTTAGTAAATAATTCAAACACAAATTTGAGTGCTGAAACTCCCGAACCAACTTATAAGGGAAATTTGATAGATATAATAGGACTTCTATAATCTTTTTAATTAAAAAAAATTTTTTTTAAATGGAAGAACTTAATCACAAGCAGATGGCTCTAAATAAAATGGTTTATAAAAAATTATCAATGGAAAATATTCAGAGCATATATCAACTATTTGAAACTAATTCCCGCTTTTTCTCGATACCCTTTGATTATTTTCGGAGGGGTACTCTTGAAGACGATGGTTTTGATCAAAATCTGTCCTTGATCTTATTTAATCCAGAAATAAATAAGCCGATCGCTGCTTTTATCATTGTAAAGAGAAAAGAAATAAATGAAAACCATTGTTTCTTTAAGGGATGCGTAGTCGACAAGCAATACAGACGACAAGGACTTGGTTCTAAGATGTTTTATGAATTGTTAAGGCGGGCTAAAGAGAAAGAAATAACTCAATTCATATATGGTCCTAGCGTTCCTGAATATTGGCAACCCGGAGTTGATATACGCAATACTAGTCTATATTTCTTTTTAAAAAAACATGGATTTAAAGCCACCAAAGCTATATTTAACCTCACAGTTTCTCTGGACATCATTAAAAATGAACCTGCGTCGAAAAAGGAAAGATACGAATACGAACGCGTTCAACCTAAAGATTTTGATAAAACCTTTGATTTTGTAAGGCAACATTTTCCACTCAGCACTTGGTGCGATGAAGTCAGATTCTCATTTAACTTAAATCCTCCAACCACTTTTATTGCAAAAGATGTAAACAATAATATAGTTGGATGGGCTACACATAGTCAGTTTTTTCCCGGCTCCTTTGGACCAACGGGAGTTATGGAGGCGTTACGTGGAAAAGGAATTGGTACTGAACTCTTCTTATGGTGTTTATGGGACATTAAACAAAATGAATTAGATATATGTGAAATTATGTGGGTAACCGGCGACACTGTTAAATTTTACTCCAAAGTAATTGGAGCTTACATTTCACCAATTTTCTATCCAATGTATAAAAAAATTAAATAGAATTTAAGAATTAATCCGACTATCTTTTCTTTGTTAAATTCGGAGAGCGTGAAATAAAGTTGGGAAAAGCTTCATACTATTCTTAATACCTAAAAGTTTTACTAGTTTCCACTTGCGAGACATCATGACCTCCCAGCTATGTTTCCTAGTTTCGCTTCCTGTGAATAACGCGATAGTCGATTGCATCATTTCTTGGTCGTCTTGAGCCATTGAATAAGATGCTTCGATGACTTGTTCCAAGAGACCACTATGATACAAAAGGTAATGAAATTTATAGGAATACCTCAAATCTTCTTCGTAGAGGTGTTTTAATAGTAGTTCATTGTATTTTGCAAGTTCAGATTCTCCAAAATCCTCTTTTTCAAGTGACTGACAAAAAACTTCTCCGGCAATTTTACCTGATAATCGCGCTTGATAAATTCCTTCGTATAAAATAGGATCTGCTGTTCCACAAGCATCTCCAATTACCATAACTCGCTCACGGTAAGGTTTTGTGACCATTCGATCAGGTATAGGCGCTGCCCAGACTTTCCGACCTCCAAAAATCTTCATCTCCCTGCCTTCGATTTTCTCCTTTATGAATGGATTCTTTAGAAAAGCTTTAAAATGAGTTATTTTCACCCCATTACCTAGAACTCCAATGCTTAATGCCTGGCTTTTCGGGAAGACCCACGCAATTCCGTGTTCAATTAAACTGCGATCGAAAAATTCCCAGACTCGATTACCAAACTGTTCGTCTATAACAGATTCTGGGACGCTAAATTCCGCTTGTATTCCACTTACCATTGGTGGAACCTCCATACCAAGATTTCTTTGTAATTGAGCTCCACCCAATCCAGTTGCAAGGATAACACACTTACTTTGATAATCTTCAGGTCCTATTATTTTTACGCCTGATCTCTTATTGATCTCAATTTTTTTTACCCGAAATTTGTATTTTATTTGAGCACCGGCATCTTGAGCAATATTTACTAAATATTTATCAAAGTCAGTTCGAAACATACAAAAACCTTTGTTATTTTTTCCCGAAGCTTCGAATTCCATTGGTCCACTTTTAGGTGTAAATAAGACTCCACCAGTAATTTCACGATCGCCGACTCCATGAGGAATTGATGTGAATTCCTCATTTCTAATTGGGATACCTCCAGCACAACATTTATATCGTCCTTCTTCAGCGGATTCAAGCAACAACACCTTTGCATTACATTCTGCGGCAATTTTTGCAGCTGTTGCTCCAGCTGGACCGCCTCCGATAATTACTAAATCATACATAATATTTTAAACCTCAAAAAAAAAAGGAAATTATTGTTTATCGCAGATTTACAGTCTGATAAGTGCTTGTTTTACTATAAATTTTTTGAAACTACTCCTTCTCGTTTTTTCTTATGTAATTCTTCGAGCTCCGTTTCTAGTTGTTGCAGTTTTTCACCTTCTAGTGGAAATTTGTAAGCAAAAATAAGACTTAACGCTACAAATATATTAACAATAAAATAAAATACAAAAATTATTCCAAACATCGCCGAATCTGTTTGAACGGGAGAATTTTGTACATATCCTGTTAATACAAGTACAATAGTCACAATAATAGGACCAATGCTTTCAGTTGGTTTAGTAAACAAGGCATTAATACCAAAAAACATCCCTTCTCGCCGAGATCCATATTTCACTTCATCTTCATCAATAGGTAATGTTTGCATTATCACTCCAAACACGCCTGCACCACCAAAGAATGCCGAGAATGCAAGTCCTATCCACATCGCTGGAATTGAGATTGAAGGAATTAAAACCAAGAAGAATAGAATAAATCCCCCAATGAATTGAATAGTTGTGAACTGAAGTAGCAATTTTTTAAATCCAAATCTCTTTCTTAGTTTCATGCAAAGAATATTTGAACTCCAACCAACTATTATTACGATTAAAAAGTATAATCCTACGTTTTCAGGACCGATTAAAATCAAAAATAGAAAGACATACGAGAGTTGTATTGAAGCAATCATCGTCTTGAAGAAATTATATCCTACAAACATCATGAACGATTTTGATTTTACCGTTTGTTTTATTGCCGTCCATAAGGGAGGACTACGATCATGCTGATGTTCAGGGCTTTCTTTCGAAAACTTTACAACAAGCACATAACAGATGTAACTAATCAATGCTACTACGATGTTAAACATTTGAAAAAATTCTCTATTATCTACCATTGTAGGGACTAGTATCACGGCAAAACTCGCAAAAAGTGCAAGAATACCACCTAAAAAGTTGATCCTAGTACGTTCTCCAAGATCACTTGTCATATCGGGAAGTAAAGCCATCCAAGCCATTGTCACGATGTTAGAAAGTGTATCAAAAATGCTTATACTTATCAAAAAATGGAGGAACATTACAAATTGCCCGATAGGAGTAGCTGCATCGGTACTCCAAGGGAACCACATAAAAGCAAACACTATCACCAATAGTGGACTAAACCATTTAATATAAACTATTCTTCGGCTACCCCATTTCTTTACATCCGTATTATCTTGCCATTGGCCAATGAGGGGATCATTTAACATGTTGATAATCATAAATATAGTCATTCCGATGATGAAGAGAACATCGTTTAAACCCAATGAATCATAAAAGAATTTTATATATCCTAATCGAAAGACACCAAGGATTATGGTTAGAGGGATCATCCCTGTTATGTATCCCGAAACTTGTTTTCTGGGTAATTTTTCATCTGACATTATTATTCTGATATTTTTTTATTTTTATTTGAATATGTTCTTTTTACATATTTTTATAGTTTTATAGTTTCTTTTTATTTATCGAGTTCTTCCACTTTTATCAATGAATTGAAGATCAACCATAACTTTTTTGAATATGTTTGAATTACTCGATTCAAATTCATACATAATAATAATTTGTGATAAAAATTAGCCAGAAATTAAACTTTTTATTCATTATAACCGATCAACAGCGATTAGATCATTTAAGTTGTTACAACGATAAGATGATCTTAAAAACACCCAATATTGATAGCATTGCTAAAAATGGAATTAAATTCACCAATTTCTATTGCAATAATCCCATCTGTATGCCTAATCGAAGTACCATATACACCGGACAATATCCTTCAGTTCACGGAGTAACTACTAATGGACGAAATTTACCTCAAGGTTCAAATACTTTTGTTGATATATTGCTTAATTCAGGAATTTATCACACAGCGAGTTTTGGGAAAATTCACTTAAATTATTTTGGAGCAAACTCTGGTCGTTTCCAAAACCCTATTAAAAGTCAAGAATTTGCTCATCCTAGACAATATGATAATTTAACTAATTATTCGCCTTATTTTGGATTAGATGAAAAAAAACTAGTCTCAGGTCATGGTACTCTGTGTGGTCATCCAGATTACATAAATTGGGTAAAAAAAAAGATAGAAAGAGATCCCTCCTTAGGAAAACCTCTTAGGATAAAGTTAAGTAATCCCGATAGTATGATCCAAACAAAACTTAACATAAGTTTAAACACCACAGACCCTCTAATAAAGATACAAGTGGTAAAACATAAAATTCCTGAAGAACTGTATTCTACAACCTTTGTTAAAGAAAACACAATTGAATTTTTGAAGAGATTTTCAGAGGGGAGTTATCCCAAGAAGAATTTTCTTGTTTTCTGTTCTTTCCCAGACCCTCACCACCCATTCTCACCACCAGGGAGATATTTTGATATGTATAAACCCCAGGATGTGATACTCCCTAAAACATTTAATGATGATCATAAAAATAGTTCAGAGTTCAATAGAAAACACTTCAATACTCTAATAAGAAGTGAAGGAACTGAAAGAGGAATCTTTCCAGTTCCAAAAGATATAACAGAAGAGGATGCAAAACAAGTAATTGCTGCGTCATATGGAGTGGAAAAAATGATTGATGACGCTGTAGGAGATGTTTTAGCCTCTTTAAATAAATTTGGTTTATCCGAAAGTACAGTTATAATTTTCACTACAGATCACGGTGATCTCGGTGGAGACCACAGATTCTTCTTTAAAGGGCCATTTTTATACCAGGGTTTAATTAAAATTCCTTTCTTAATAAAGATACCAAATGGGCAGAAAAATAAAGATTGCAGTTCTTTAGCCAGTTCAATTGATATTCCTGAAACAATCTTAGATTTAGCTGGAATTTCCATTCCCAATTTTATGCAAGGAGAGAGTTTAATTCCATTATTACAAAATCCTGAAGAAAATGTAGAAAATGATGTCCTTATCGAAATGGATGATGACCATAATAATGAAAAAACGAGAACTTTAATTACAGATGATTGGAGAATTACTATTTTTAGCGATCATGGAGATTTATATAATTTAAAGGAAGATCCGAACGAATTAAATAATTTATGGAACGATAGTTGTTTCAATGAGACAAAATTAGAATTATTTTTAAAATTATTCAAAAAAACCTCTAACATTAGCAAATCAGTTCCAAGAGATTGTGGATTTTAATAAATTGGTATGAAATATTAAAAATAAAAATAAAAGAGTCTTAATAAAATGAATAAAAAAGAATTTGGTTCAGGATATTTTGGTGAATGGATTGAAGACGATTTTGGACTGCCAGCATATCGTTATACATGCGATCAAATAAACGATCCAAAAGCTATAACTCCAATGAACAAAAAGTGGCGTTCAAATACAGAACACCTTCATCAAGTTGGGAACGATAGGCTGGTTGCTGTAGCTTCGAATTATGGATATGTCCAAGTAAGACAGGATGAAGGAAGTCCAAAATATTTAAATGAGTTTAATCCAGAACAAGGTCAGTATGCTGGAGGATTTGGTTATCTAACAGATAACGATGATTATTTGAGCACATATTATCCAGGAAATGCAGATTTATTCGAACGAATTTTTGGAATTGGTTATCTTCAAAAAAAAGTGAGTGGAAAAGGATATTCAGTGAATCAAATTATTTTCGCACCGTTTGGGGATGATCCCGTGGTAATTTCTCAGGTTACAATTACCAATAATAGAAAAAAACGAATAGATTTGCGTTGGATCGAATATTGGGGATGTTACACATATCAGTTTTCTTCTGCTGCTTTTGCGGGAATCCTTTCGAAAACATCCAATAAACATCCGAGAGATGTCCGACACGAATCAAGCAATAAACTCAAACATGAATTCAAACCAATCGAGAATCGCACAGGAATTGTAGATAAAAGATATTTTGAAAATCTGAAAAAGGTATATGATCCGAACAACCTTCAACCTAGTTATGACGATAAATTTCCTCCCAAAACATTTTTAGTCTCCTTAGACTCGGAAATCAGTGGAATGCAAACGAATAGCAGAGATTTTTTTGGTATAGGTAGCGTTGAATCTCCTGATGGTTTGAAAAACGATCTAAATAATATCATTAACTCGACAGGAGTAGAAAGCTCCATGTTCTTAGAACAGAAAGTAAGTTTGAACCCAGGTGAAAGCTGTACTTTTTCTTTTCTATACGGATATCTACCCGATAATTCCGAGCTGGAATTATTGATTAATAAATACAAGACTAACACATCCACAAAGCTTAAAGAGTCTTGTGAGCGATGGAGAGCTAGTAGGATACAATTACAAATCCTTGACGAGGCTTGGATAAATCGCGAGGTGTTTTGGCATTATTACTATTTGCGAAGCGCTATGACCTACGATAGCTTTTTTAAAGAACATATCCTCTCTCAGGGTCATGTTTATCAATATATAATGGGATTTCAAGGGGCTGCTCGAGATTCTTTACAGCACGCGTTACCATTTATATACAACGATCCTGACATCGTTAAGAATGTAATTAGGTATACTCTGAAAACGGTTCGTAAGAGCGGAGAAATACCCTACGGCATCACCGGTAGCGGACAAATTTTAATTGTTCCTTTTAAACCGAGTGATCAAGAAATGTGGTTGTTATGGCTGACAAGTGAATACATTCTTGGTACACGAGACATAGATTTCCTTTCCGAGGATATTTCAAGATATCCTGTTTATGGATCTCGAGTTGAGGTAGTAAATGTCGGAGAAATATTGAAAAGATGCTATCGTCACCTAGTTAAAAAAACTGGGACAGGACTCCATGGACTTCAACGAATATCGAATGGAGATTGGAACGACGGAGTTGTAATTGGAAACATTCCACCTGAGAAACATAAAGAAATTCAAAAAGAAGGGGAAAGCGTTTTAAACGCCGCAATGGCTATTTTCTCACTTAAAATTTACTCTGAAATGTTAAGTTTTTTAAACGAATCTGAATTAGCTGTTGAAGTTTTGAAATATTCTGAATCCCAAAGAGAAGCAGTTAGAGCGCAATGGACAGGTAGGTGGTTTAGAAGAGCCTGGTTAACAGAAGATCTGGGCTGGGTAGGTGATGACCAAATGTGGTTAGAACCTCAACCTTGGGCTATTATTGGGAGTGTTCTTGATGATAGGGAAAAGAAGATTTTAGTGCAATCCATTAATGAATTAGTAAGAAAGCCATCAAAAATCGGTGCAAGGCTTCATAGCAAAGGAATTGAGAGTATAAGAAATATAGGGCAGGGTGTAAATGCTGGTATATGGCCTTCGATAAACGGTACTTTAATATGGGCTCTTTCACTGGTTGATGGACAAATGGGTTGGGACGAATGGAAAAAAAATTCGCTTGCTTACCATGCTGAAAATTTTCCGGATGTTTGGTACGGTATTTGGAGCGGTCCAGATACGTATAATTCGGATCTATCTAAATATCCAGGGCAGACCGTATTTGACGAAGGTTTAATTAGTGGAGAACAAGAAATTGCAGATGGAGAAGAACATCTTGGCCATATGGGGTTAGCTTGGACTGATTTTCCTGTTTTTAATTTACATCCTCATGCATGGCCACTATATGACATAACTCGTTTAATGGGATTAACTTTCACTCGCAATGGGGTAGAAATAAATCCTTCCTTACCTAAAGATAGTTTCAAATTAATAACCTCTCTCTTTGGATTAATAAAATCCCATGATGGATATTCTGGATGGTACCATCCAAAGAAAGAAGGTAAATGGAACTTATCTTTTAAAATGAGCGAGGATGAGCTTAAAAACATAAAATCCATCTCGATTAATGGTGCCAAAAGCGATTATTCTATAGATAAAGGCTTTTTGCTCTTCATTGGCGAGAATAAAGGTGATAAATCCTTAAAATGGGAAATTAGATTTAAATAATTATTAAATATATCTTTTGATTTTAGCTAAGATCTAAGGGTGGTAAAGGAGGAACTTCAAAATCATTCCAGTTTTCTATAGTTGGATAATCCCACCAATGAGAGGGAATTTTTGAGTAGTCACCATATTTTTCAAGTCCTTTTGTGAATGCTTTAATATTCTTTCGTGGTACTTTAATTACTTTTGGATCGTCGTAAAAATAGGCTCCGTATCCACCGTTTTTTGTACCTAGGTTCCTGACCATGTGCCATACTTCCCTTTCTACTTCTTCTGGAGTGCCCGATGAGTAAATAGACTGTATATTTACGCACCCCCAAAACATAATCTTACCGCGGTAAAGTTTTAAATCTACATAACCACTCATTCTAGGGCTGTCAAGTTCGATAGCATCCAATCCCCATTCAATCAAAACTGGGAGTAATCGATCGATTTTACCACAACAATGAAGATGGACATCTAACCCAAGTTTATGTGCTTCGTCAATAACGTATTTATAGGAAGATTCATAATGCGTTTTAAATGTTTTTGGACTAAAGAAGGGGCCTTTCTGCTCTCCTAAATCATCAACTAGCAAGATACCATGAATATTAATCCCGCTTTTTAAAGCGTTTTTCATTAAATTTACATGGTATTCTGCCACAAATTCTAATGCTCTCTCTAATTCTTGAGGATGTTTGCTGTGATCAATTAAATAGTTATTAAAACCCCTCATAGCAGAAACCACATGAGAGGGTCCTTGAGTTGGGAATATTAGTAATTTATAAAGGTCATTTCCCGCGTTCTTTTGCATGCTATGTGCTGCCAAAAACCTTGTCTCATCATCTGCTTTGGGATTATATTTCTTGATGTAGCTGTTATAATCACCCCAATCTACCAAGGAAGCCCTACCTGGATGACCCATATCTTTGTCATTACCTTTCATATTCCAAATACATCCCCATTCGTCAATTTCTTCGTGGGGAACGCTTTTCCATTTGATTCCTTCGTATAATGGGTTATCTTGAGCCCAAGGGGGTCTTTCCCATCCATAACTTCCTCTTAAATGTGGAAACAAGCCTTCTTCTCCCTCATTCCAACCGGGTTTCCAGTTTTTAGAATGAGTTATAATAATTGGAAACACATCACCCGCTGCAAGATTAAAAACTGGAACTCTATCGGGATTTTTAAACAGTAGAGTTGCTTTCACACGTTCTTTCGAGTTCATAATTTAATCTTTCTCACTAAATTAGATTTAATGAAATTTTTCTTTTTTTATTTTAGAAATATTTGATTATTAAAATAGGTCAGTGTTGATATTAAAACATAGGACTAAAAGTGGTTTAAATAAGAAAAATTAGATGTTTTTCATAAATTAGTATCTGTGGTTTCCCCCGGTTCTTCTTTATATTCTTTAGGGGCATTTTTGTCGATTTTCGATTTTACACATTCTTCGCAATATCTTAACCAAACATCTTTTTGGGAGTTTTTACCATCCATGTTAGCTCAACAAGTTAAGTATTAAAACTCATGATAAGAATATTATTAATTCATTTTAAAGTTTATTAAATTCCATCGTTTTGTACAATCGCGTAGAACATTTTACAAACATAAATAAATTAAAATTATTTTTATTTAGAGGGGGTGATTAAAAATAAAACTAAAAGTCAATTTTTAAACACATAAAAATATTCCACAATGTTGTTTGATAAATTTTAACTTTTAACAATAATTTGAATCAATTAAAGTTAAATTGCTTCTTTAAGATGAGATTAAATGTCTAATGAAAAATGTGATGTCTTGGTTGTAGGTGCTGGCACTGCTGGTACTTATTTAAGTTGGCTCCTCGCTAAAAAGGGGTATTCCGTTATTACCATTGAAAAAGATAAGAGAGAAAAAGTTGGTAATAGGTTGGATGTTATTCACTTCGAAACAGATAGAATTGAAAAAGCTGGTATTCCTCCTTTTAAAGTCGGAGAACCGGATTGCATTGAGATCCGTGATACTTCTATCGTAGGAACTCCTGATTTTACAACGGAAATTAAAATTAGAGCATTTCAAACTATCGTGCGACTTACACCTTTTTTAAATAGGATGTACAAGGTACTAGAAGCAGACGGCGTGAAGTTAGAATTTTCCTGTTTATTTAAGAAAATAGTATATCAAGAAGGAAGAATTATCGGGATTTTAGCAGAGAAAGATGGGATTGAAAAAGAATTTCACGCACGGGTAATCATAGATGCTTCCGGTAAAACCGCTGTTTTAAGAACAGCCTTACCAGAGGACTATGGCGTTGAGACTTTTAAGTTAGGGCCTAACGATGTAATGTATGTTCTCTTACAATATATTAAATGGACTGATCCAAAGTCTTCTCACCCTGTAAACGACACGGGGTATAATTGGTGGCTTTTATGGTTCGGTCCTTCATACCATAAAGATGACGCAATATTAGGAGTAGGATCCCCGGGATCATACGAAAACGCTAAATTAGCCCGCGAAGATTTTCTCAATAGAGCTAACCTCCCTTCTTATGAGATTATCAAGGAAGAACAAGGTATGACTCCCTACAGAAGACCTCCTTATTCTTTAGTTGGTGATGGGTTCCTCTGCATTGGAGATGCAGCTGCGATTACTTACCCCTTTTCTGGACATGGTGTTACTGCCACCTGGATGTTATGTATGATTGCCGCTGATGTAGTTGGAAAAGAACTCAAAAACGATGGGTATATCACAAAAGAACGCCTTTGGGATATTAATTCAAGATATTTTAAAGATCAGGGCGCAAAATTTGCAAGTTTATACATGCAACTTTCAGGAATATTAAATTTTAAAGAGAAAGAATGGAATTACTTCCTTAAAAAAGGATTAATATATCAAACAGGTGAAGATGATGAGATTCCAGAACCTAATAAAGAATACGAAGAAGAAATGAGTTTTGGTGAATTCATAAAATTCATTGGAAAACTTATCTGGGGGATCATAAAAGGTAAGTTAACGATAAAACATATTTCGCGTTTAATAAGTGCAAATGGCCTTGCAGGGAAACTTAAAAAGCATTATGAAAATTATCCTACGAGTGTGCTTGAATTTGATCAATGGGTTGAAAAAGGAGAGGAACTTTGGAAAAAGAAGAAGATCGCTATTAAAAACCTATCTAATGTTTCAATAACATATCAATAACTCTTTTATTTTATAACAATTTCCAATGAACATAGTCATCATTGTATTCCTCAAAGTGTAATCCCTTTATGAAATTATAAGAAATTTTATTTTCTCTATAGACTTTACAGTGTAGTTCTAAAACTCCGTTCTTTTTGAAATAATCCCACGTAGCCAAACCTAAAATTGTTCCTAATCCTTTTCTTTGAAGTTCTGGGATAATTCCCATCCCTGCAATAACTCCTATCTGCCTATTGTCACCGGTAAAATTAATTATAGAAAAACCACTATCTTCTCCTTTAACTTTAGCTATCAAAATGGTAATGTTTGGATCGTTTAGAATATTTAATATTGAATCTTTTTGCATCGGATGATAGGGCATAGGTGTTGAATGCCATGCAAGATCGTGTAGATAGATAAGAGATTCTATATCTTCTTTGGTAGCTTCCCGAACATCGGCTTGAAGGATATTATGTTCTATTTTATCTTTAAGACTCCTTTCGAATTCGGAGGTAATGTTTTTTACATTGAGTCTCATTTGAATAAAGCTCGAATCCCTTTCTGCTAAACCTGAAAACATGCTAATAAAAAATTTTTTTATTCTATTCATAGTATCTAAACCATTAAAAATAATCCTACGACTGTTAAAAGTTTTTATTATACTTTTATCAGTTATTATTTTTCTAAAAATAAACAAATTAAATAGAGAAATTTTGCATTAGAACAGGCAAAAGAATTTTCTCACTCTTTTGTTCTTTTTTTTTAATAATCTTACTAAGAACAAAATAAATTTGATTTGCTTGGAAATGACGCGTTTGATCGAAGTCATTTTTATTTAATACTATCCATTCAAAAAGAGACGATGGTTTGAATGTGTTTAACTCATAAATGTTATATCTATCTTTTTCTAAAGAAAGATCTTCAATATAATCGTGAATGACTGGAAGACAAGTAATTAACATTCGCGCATTATGGGAATGAGCGAATTCATATAACTTTTTAAGTAAACCGTTTGGATCGTCGCTACCACTTAGACCATCTATAAACAATATCCCTTTACCCAATTTAATATTTTCTAACAGATTAGAGATATAACATTCTTTTGTTTCTGGTAAAATTTTGTCATATAAAGCATCTAGGATATTATTACTCATGTCTATATTATCTGCGGGAATTAAATAAGGGAAATAACTTGATAATTGCTCTCGATGAATAATATCATATTTTAATGATGATAATAAATAAAATATAAATATCTATGACGAAGAATATATAAAATAATGATCGAAAATCGTATTTTACTAACAACCCCTACTTATCCTTATCCCACTCTACCAGCTAATGATTCTTTGACGGATGCAACAGGACAACGGTTTACAAAGGGAGATGATATTTTTACTTTAATATCTCACACTCACTGTTATGCAAATCATATTTTAGCTCAAAATATCAGTAGACCCGCAACGCTATTAGAATATCCCCGATGGAAAGATTTTAGAAAAGAAGTTGATAAAGGTTATAGCATCATAGGAATAAGCGCTTTCCCCCCACATTTAGACAATGTTATGAAAATGTGCCAATATATCCGCGAAACCTCTCCAGAAACAACAATTATGTTAGGCTCTTATGCTGCTCAAGCTTTTAAAGCCAAGTACGACGAAAAGACTCAAAAAAAATATGTTGACTATGTAGTGAAAGGAGAAGGTGTAAAGTTCCTTAGAGAATTTTTAGGAGAAGACACTGACCAACCAATCGAACAAAAATTAATGCCAAAATGTGGTGGTGCTCCTTGGTTTATCAATAAATATCCAATTGGTAATGTGGGATTCGTTGTGACTGGTTTGGGTTGCCCGGGAGGGTGCGATTTTTGCTCTACGACAGAAATGTTTGGTTTTAAACGTATTGAATTGCTATCACCAAAGGAATTTGTGTCTCACATTTACCTTTACCACAAGCATTTTCCTGATGTTCGGTTAATATTTGCTATAGAAGAAGATCATTTTCGTCATCCAGAATATCTCTTTGAAACGAAAAAATATTGGGAATCTAGTCCAAAAGTAGTTGAATCCTTAGATTGGCTCGCTTTTGGTTCAGTGGATAATATTTATAATTTTGCTAAGAAATATGGATGGGAAACAATTGCTGAGATAGGTGTGGGTGCAATTTTTATAGGAGTAGAATCAAAATTTGCAGGAGAACACGGATATACTAAACGACAAGAAGTAGATGCCCGCGAAGTTTTCGATAAGCTCCACTCAATGGGAATAAGGACTCTAGGTGCATGGATTTGCGGTTGGGACTTCCACAATCATTCTAACATCTATGAAGACCTTAATTATTTCGTCGCATGTTATCCTACTTTCCAACAACTAACTCGGTTGTCCCCCTTCCCTGGTACTGTATTATACGAGAAATTGATGGAACAAAATAGAGTTAGAGATGTTCCATGGGAAGATGTCCATTTTTGGAGTGGCTCTCAGGAAAATATTAACTTAGAAACACATGAAACCCTTAATTTAACAGAATACGGATACGATTTGCTTTATAAAACATGGGGACCATCAATCCTTCGTAAATTAGATGTAACCTTGAATGGATATGAATTTTGTTTAAAATCCGATAATCCCATTATGCGAGACCATAAATCTCTATTTTTTAAGCATCAAGCCGCTATCTTGTGGACGTCAATAGAAGCAATGGATCGTTTTGCTCCAAATGGGGTAGTTAGGAGGAGAGTTCGAAAAACTGACGAAAAATATAGACGCTTAATTGGCGAGCCGACTCCTATTATGAAATATTTATCAAAAATAATCGAGAAACGAGCAAAGAAGTTTAAAATCAAAAACATATTGGATTCATTTAATCGGTATCCTAAAGAAGAACCATTTAAAAAATACTTATATAACAAGGAAAAATCTACAAAGGATAAACGCATTCCTTACAAAACCATTGAACCTACTAAGAAACCGTTCGCAATGAAATGGACTAAATTTGAATTCCTAGTTTTAGCGCGACTCCTAAAAACCATTCGAAGTGTAAAACGAAAAAGAAGCGATCTAAAAGTCGATGATTACATCATTGAAATGGTGAAGAGACGAAATTTCATCGCGTTCTAAGTATAACCGAGGGAGAGAGAGGTCACTAAAAGTAAAAATAATAAAAACAAAAAAAAAGGTAATTAATTGATTTCTGAACCGCATAAAGCACAGAATTTTCCTATACCAGATAATCTAGCTCCACAATTTGGACAAAAATTAATAGAAATTTCAAAATCACTCACTGCTTTAGGAACATAAGCATGTTCTACTAGTTCTGATTCTTTTGGGGCGTCAAAAGTACTTAATGTGTCTAGTTTTGCTAGTTTAAAGAACCCAATAACTTGAAATATAAAACCTATGATTCCCGGAATTATCAAGAATCCGAATGCGCTCAATATTGTACCCTTCTTTAATTTATCACAACCATCAATTAATTCGCTGGATAAGTTACTTGGGAATAAATTGCTATTGTTTTCAAAGAAAGCCTTCAGATTTTTCCAAGCTTTAATTTCTGAAGCCAAACCGACAAAAATGAGGATTAAACCAGCGGACAAGAGAATGATTGCTATCGAAAGC
>Ga0315553_10000583_pt1 | contig 31728 bp, 28 predicted proteins | sample SalMarSW160140MG_FD_203099 | JGI IMG/M metagenome (GOLD analysis project Ga0315553, IMG submission 203099) | Salt marsh sediment microbial communities from the Plum Island Ecosystem LTER, Massachusetts, United States - Salt Marsh Sediment SW1601-40 ... | reverse complement strand
AATTCAGATTTAGCCACATTGGCTTTTACTTCCTGTTTCCTGGCAGACTCCAGCATGGTCACATCTATTAGTATCTCCATTTTTGCCTCTTCGCCCATAAACACTACCGGGATACTGTTCCTGTAAAGGATAATTTCTCCTATCTCCTTTTTGATTATTACGAACTGATCGGGATTAAACGGGGCGCCAACGTTCTTTGAGAAATAATCTCCTAAATCCGGGATGGAAGTTTCAGGAAATATTTTTCCCTTCATCTCTTCCTCATTTGAATAGGAATAGAGAGTTGCAGCTACATTATTCGCTTTTATTATTTCCCTGTTCCTGTTATGTATTATAACCCCGACAGGCATCTCTTCAATAAGTGTAAAGAGCATTTTTTCCGAATCACTCAGTCGTTTTGATTCAGATTTCTGTGACCTGATATAACGCCTGAAAACATATATTATAGCCTGGATAAGAATGAGTGTCCAAAGTACGATAATAATGGAATTCCTGATAATATATTTCTGAAAGAATTCTGTAGGTGCAGAAAATACAATACCTATTTCTCTCTGCAAAAGCTGTGTGGAATAATAGGATGATATTATTTTTTTTGATTTGCCGTCAATATCGGCTCTGTGTACCAGGTTATCGACTGAACCATCCTCAATAGCGGTTGTGATCACGTTAATCTGCGAATAATTCATTCCCCGGCCTGCATTATCATAAATCAGATCTCCTGAGTCACTTAAGACCCACTGCCACTGGTAATCTTCAAGATTATAAACCGAGAATATTTCATTGAAATATTTCTGGTAATCGACAGAAACAACAATATTGCCCACAGTTTCATTGTCTTTAATAACAGGCAGGTAATATTCAAATTTTCTGTTCTCCTTGATCAGTTTTTCCATATCCAGGATCTTGCCCTGTACATGCAGGATAAATTGCTGTTCAAGCCATTCGTCGGTTATGTCGCTTGACTCATCTTTTTTAAGGGTAAATTCATTCCGGTTATTATCATACAGCTTTATCCCTGTAACAAAATTCTGATACTTTGAAAAAAATAATTTCATTTTTTCAATGGTTCTTTGCTGGTCATCATGATTGCTGAAAAACCTGAAAAGATCCTCTGAAAAGATGATCTCATTCATGTCGCTTAGAAAATTATTGTTGGTATTGTCAACTGAGAGTCCCACTATTTGAACCTGCCGGTTCAGCAATGTAATAATGTAATTTATCTGTTTATTATACAGATTTTGATAATAGATATAATTAGTCAGCACTATTAAAACGAATGCTGAATAAACCATAATTAATATCTTCTTCATCTGATACAGCTATTTAACGGCAATTGGTATAAAGATAATGAATTATTAAAATCAGCGGTATTTGCGATTCTCGTCTTCAAGGATATTGACATAACTTCTGTATCGCAGGGGGTCAATAATCCCTTTTTCAACTGCTTCTCTTACAGCACATTCCGGCTCATCGAGGTGAAGGCAATTATAATAACGGCAGTTTTTTGAAATTTTGAATATCTCGGGGAAGAAATGGTAGATCTCACTACGCTCCATATCAACCACACCAAAACCCCTTATTCCGGGGGTATCAATAATAAATCCTCCAAACGGCATCCTGTGCATCTCGGGAAATGTTGTGACATGCTTTCCCTGCCTGTGATAATCCGAAATCTTTTCTGTTTTAAGATTGAGCGAAGGATTGAAATTGTTTAATAACGATGTCTTGCCAACTCCTGAGTTGCCTGCCAGCAGGCTTATTTTATCCTTCATTATTGTTTTTATTATATCGATCCCGGTATTGCCGGTCACAGAGAGCCTGAAGCATTCATACCCGATTTTTTCATACAGAGATATCAGGTATTCCATTTTCATATTTTCTTCAGGTCCGTAAAGGTCTGTTTTATTGATTATTATTATTGCCGGGATACGATAAGCCTCTGCCGTTATCAGAAACCGGTCAATAAATTCTATGGGTGTGGACGGAAGAATAATGGTAATCATCAGGAATACCTGGTCGATATTAGCTGCAATTATCTGTGATTCTTTCGACAGGTTGGAAGATCTCCTCAGGATATAATTCTTCCGGTCGAGAATTTCAGTAATAACTCCTGACTCTTTACTTTTATCAAATTCAAAAAGTACATTGTCGCCTACAGCTACAGGATTTGTTGTCCGAAGTCCCTTTACCCTGAATTTTCCTTTTATTGTACATTCAGTGATCTCTCTTTCACTGTAAAGAACCCTGTACCTGCTGCCGGTAGATTTTATGACAATACCCTGTTCCAAATCAATTATCTGAAGCCATCAGCAGGAATGGTTTCATTTCGAAACTGTGATAAATTGGTCTCAGTCTTTCCGTATTATACTCTGATAATTTGACAATCTTCTTGGAAGATGTTACAACATCTATTGGTACATTGTCATAGCGTCCGTTCTTGAGAACCACTATTCTTCCGTGTACACCTTTCAGAATAAGGTCAAGGGCCAGGTTTCCGTAAGCCATCGGCACTATTGAGTCGAGGGCATCCGGATCTCCGCCGCGAACCATGTATCCCAGTTTTTGATTGATTACATTTATCGTTTTACCTTTGTTGTATTTTCCTGAAAGCTCTTTAAGTTTTGCAGAAACTACATCTCCGATACCTCCAAGCTTTGCATGCCCGTAAGCATCTCTCTCACTGTCAGCGAAGATCATCTCTCCTCCTTTAAACATAGCTCCTTCAGAAACAATAACCACAGAATATTTGCTTGGATTCTGATTCCTGTCTTCAACAAGCAATCTGGTCAGGAGGTTAATGTCAAATTTATATTCTGGAATCACACATCTGTTGGCGGAGCCTGCCATTGTTGGAAGCATTGCCGTGAATCCTGCATACCTTCCAAAAACTTCAAGGACAAGTAATCTCTCATGCGAGCCTGCTGATGTTCTCAGGCTGTTTGTCATCTGTATGGTTCTTGTAACACATGTGCTGAAACCGATACAATAATCTGTTCCCGGAACATCATTATCCATTGTCTTGGGTATTGCAACAACATTTATTCCTTTTTTATACAGATGAACCCCATAGCTTAAAGTATCGTCGCCGCCAATAGGAATAAGATAATCAATGTTGAGCCATTGAAGGTTTTTTATCACTTCGGGAGTCAGGTCATTCATTTCAGCATTGTATGTTCCCTTAAGATGTTCAGGAACACTGTCTTTTGACATATGGCTCGGCCTTGTTCTTGAAGTATGAAGAAATGTTCCGCCTGTACGGCCCGCCTTGTTGACTATATCATCTGTAAGGGGGATGAAATTATTGCTGTTATCGTACTTGGGGTCCTTTATGAGCTCGGTAATTCCGGCCCAGCCTCTTCTGAGGCCTATAACCTTATATCCTTCACGGTTTGCACGTATCGTTACTGCACGTATGGCGGGGTTTAGTCCCGGTACATCTCCGCCACCGGTGAGTATGGCAATTATTCCTTTTGTTTTCTTGATATTTGCTATTCCGTTCTGTTTTCTTGATGTTGCCATTGTCGTATTTTTTGAGACCACTAAAGTAAGATATTTTGATTTTAATACAAATATCTGTTTTGATACTAATATTTAAGGTCGTTCATTACCGGGGTTTTAATGAATCCATCCCCCGGCCTCCCGCTATCGCGGGACAGGCTCTTCCCTAAAAAATAAGGGAAGCCGTATATCTTCCGGTAAAATAATAAAAACGGGCTGGCAGTTTACATTTGACAGTCTGGATAAGGCTCTTAAAGATCTGCTTAAACCGTGATCCCGGCAATTATTTCCCCCCTATCTGCATCTCAGCTACTCTGAATGTAGGTGCTGTGTTGGTTCTGTTCATATCGATAGAATTAAGAATGTCAAATGCGTGGCCGGCTGTTGTAACACCCTTTACAGGGTGAACCAGTTCCCCGTTTTCTATCCAGAGACCGCTGGCGCCTCCGCTGAAGTTTCCATTCACTGAGTCTATTCCATACCCCGTGACCTCCAATAGGAGCAGTCCTTTTTTAGTTGCTGCAATTATCTCGTTACGGGTATGTGTTCCTGTAGATCTGTTATCATTATTTGATTGCCGGATTTGTTAAATTGTCAAATTTCGGCCTTCTTTATAAACCAATTTCCAAAAGGAAAATAAAAGGTTTGCTTGTTATGTTTTATAAAACTGATTATCATATACATACAAGTTTTAGTGATGGGAAAGCCGCACCTGAAGATTACATTGCTCCGGCTATTTCGGCAGGATTATCAGAAATTGGTTTTTCCGAACATCTTTCATTGTTCAGAGAAAATCAGGACTGGGTTATGCATCCTGAAAAGGTCAATGAATATATTGCCCATATTGATAATCTGAAAAAAAATGTAAAGAACATCACTGTCAGAACCGGTCTCGAGATAGATTTTTCCCCCGGCAGGGAGCAAGAGCTTAATTTATTTCTAAGCCGTTTCGACCTTGATTACAGGATTGGATCGATTCATTATCTCGGAGACAAGACTGTTGACCTGGAACCGGCATTTTATGAAGGAAAAGATATCAATAAATTGTTCGAATCATATATGGAGTATGTTATGTCGGCTGCCTCATCGGGACTTTTCGACATTATTGGTCATTGCGACCTGATAAGGATATTCGGGCATAAGCCTTCTTTCAATCCTGAACCGCTCTACAGGAAACTGGCAAGAACCATGAAAAAGCATGATGTTGTTTTTGAGCTTAATACAAACGGAAGAAACAAAGCTGTTGGTGATTTTTATCCCGACCGCCGTTTTCTGAATGTTTTCCGTGAAGAAAATGTTCCGGTATGCGTGAATTCCGATGCACATATGCCGTCCCGTGTCGGCCAGTTTTTCGATGAGGCATACAACCTGCTCAGGAAAGCCGGTTTTACAGATATGGCTGTCTTTGAAGGAAGAAAAAGAAGATTGAAGCTTTTATAGTCAAAAGGCACATTTTCAAACACTTGTTGTACTGAACAACACCGTATGAGAGAGAGACAGCAAATGTATCGAAAGAGAGTCCTGTTGCTATAGCAAATATTGAAATAAAATCCATCCGGAAAGTATAACACGGCAAATATAATATAAAACACCTTTTCGGACTTTTTAAAATTTGATTGCATATATTTGCAGACCTGAAAATAGTATGAATGAGAGCTGTTATTCAACGTGTAAGCAGGGCATCTGTAACGATCAAAAATGAGATCAGGTCTGAAATCGGCGATGGATTGCTGGTGTTTGTCGGCATTGAAGAATCGGATAATGATTCTGATATTGAATGGCTTGCAAACAAGATTGTCCAACTTCGTATTTTCAATGACAGCGATGGGGTGATGAACCTTTCTGTTATGGAAACAGGAGGGGATATTTTGGTCATCAGCCAGTTCACACTTCATGCAAAGACAAAAAAGGGAAACAGGCCTTCATATATTAAAGCTGCTCCGACGGAAATTGCAATTCCACTTTATGACAGGTTTGTTTCAGTCTTGTCGGGTCTTCTCTGCAAGCCGGTTGGAACAGGGGATTTCGGGGCCATGATGATGGTGGATATACACAACGATGGGCCTGTTACAATAATCATTGACACAAAAAATAAAGAATAATAACTGATGCAGGAAACAATCCGACCTGTTGATGAAAAAACATTGAAAAGATCTGTTCTGATCGTAACTGCATTTGCAGCATTTCTCACTCCATTTCTTGGCTCAGCTGTTAATCTTGCGCTGCCGGCAATAGATAAAGATTTCAACACCACCGCAATAGAGCTTGGATGGATACCAGGCAGTTTCATCCTTTCCTCAGCAATGTTTTTACTGCCCTTTGGCAGACTTGCAGACATTGTGGGCAGAAAGAAAATTTTCACCTATGGTATATTTCTTTTCACTATATCGACTTTCCTTATCATTTTTTCATGGAACATCGAATCCCTGATAATATTTCGCATAATCCAGGGTATTTCAGGGGCAATGATCTTTGGCACCAGCCTGGCAATCCTGACTTCTGTTTTCGGGCCGGGAGAACGCGGCAGAGCAATGGGAATAAACATCACTGCCGTATATGCAGGTCTGTCAAGCGGTCCTGTCATAGGCGGACTGCTGACACATTATTTTGGCTGGAGGAGCATTTTCGTGTTCCTTGTTCCGCTAGGAATAGCTTCCCTCTACCTGATATTCAAAAAGATGAAGCCGGAATGGGCAGAAGCGAAAGGTGAGAAATTCGACTGGAAAGGATCAGTAATCTACGGGGTATCAATCGCTTCATTCATGTATGGCTTTTCAAAGCTGCCCTCTGCTCAGGGTTGGATCTTCCTGAATGCAGCTTTAGTATTTGCCATACTCTTCCTCCTTTTCGAAAAGAGGATCAATAATCCTGTTTTTGACGTCAGGCTCATTCTGCGTAACAGGGTTTTTGCATTTTCAGGAATAGCTGCGTTGATACATTATTCGGCCACATCTGCCACCGGTTTTTTCATCAGTCTATATCTACAGTATCTTAAAGGCTTTGATGCCCAGACGGCCGGATTTATAATGATATCACAACCCGTTATTATGGCATTGTTATCGCCTCTGGCAGGAAAGCTTTCCGATAAATATAATCCGGGAGTTATAGCATCATGCGGCATGGGGCTTACTGCAACGGGATTGATTATGCTTTGCTTTATAAATGAAATGAGCCCGATATATCTGATTATCATCATGCTGGTTACTATGGGTATAGGCTTTGCACTTTTTTCATCTCCCAATTCCAATGCCATCATGAGTTCTGTGGAGAAGAAGCATCTTGGTGTTGCTTCGGGTGTTGTCGGTACTATGAGGATGGTTGGCCAGATGCTCAGCATGGGAATAGCAATGATGCTCCTGGCTCTTTACCTGGGACATGATGCCATTGTACCTGAGACCTACCCCGGTCTTATAGCCGCAATGAGAACAGGATTTATAATATTCTCGGTATTGTGTATACTCGGAATTTTTGCTTCGCTTGCAAGAAACAGGAAGCTGAAGGTGTCATAAAGCTTTTTACATTTCCTCTTTACCTGACATTTCTGAAAAATTACTGTCGGTTTTCATTAAAATATCTGAAATTCGGTTTTCCTGATTTTCATCAAAACTAAAAATTAGTGTATAAAAGTGTTATGAAAACAAAAAGCATTAAATTGACACCATTCTTTCTGTTCATGATATTTGTATTGATTTAACCTGAATACTATGACAAAATTATATCAAAAACAAATCAAATCATGTCCTTCTGATAATGAAATCAGGAAGGGACTTAAAGATGTCATAGCTTCCATTCCCGAAGTACCGGAAAAAAGACTGTTCATGAAAATCCTGAATCTTATTGATCTTACAAGCCTCAATACCACTGACAGTAAAAGCAGTATTATTCATCTAACCGGCAAAGTGAACAGTTACCAAGGCAGGTTCAGCAATATTCCAAATGTGGCAGCAATATGTGTTTACCCTAATTTCGTCTCCGTGGTAAAGGAAAAACTTGCGGACAAGAATGTTAAAATCGCGGCTGTTGCCGGTTCTTTTCCCACATCACAGACCTTCAGGAGCATTAAGATCGCTGAATGTAAAATGGCTATTGAGGCTGGCGCCGACGAGATTGATATTGTGATGCCCCTCGGATATTTCGTGGTGAACGACTATGAAAAGGTAGCGGACGAGATACGGGAAATCAGGGAAGCTGTTGGTGAAAGGCTGCTTAAAGTGATAATTGAATCGGGGCTGCTGGGGAATTATGAGCAAATTTTCAGGGCATCGCTGATTGCCATGGATGCAGGTGCTGATTTCATAAAAACCTCAACTGGGAAAGTAAGCATATCGGCAACCCCTGAAACGGCTTTTGTAATGTGCAGGGCAATTTCGGACTTCTATTCCGAAACAGGTATAAAGGTGGGATTCAAGCCTGCAGGCGGTATTGTAACTGCTTGTGATGCTTTGCTTTATTATCATATTGTAAGTTATTGCCTGGGCGAAGAGTGGCTCAATAATAAATTATTCAGGATCGGAGCAAGCCGCCTGGCAAATAATATTTTATCCGAAATTGCCGGTGAGCGACATGATCATTTCTGAACAGGATTCGATAAGACATATTTCAGATACTTCGGTCCGGCAAATTGATGTTTCTGCCGATTCTCTCACGGTATCCGATACCATTGAGGCTTCCGGTGTTTCTTTCCGGCCGCTAAAGAAAAATCCTGAACCGGTTGATACAATATCTGATGGCACAAGACCTGTAATTACTTTTTACGATACAGCAAATTTTATTCTCACCTCTGAATTTCAGTACTTAAACAGGTTCCCTTTTGTTTTTACGGAAAAGAACTGTAAAAGTGAACTCAAAGCCGGTGAGTCATTAAGTAAAACCCTCCGGGAAGGAAAAGAGCTGCCCTCACAGCCGCTGAGGGAAGACTGGTTAATATTTGTAGTATTGGCTGCTTCGGTGTTATATGTTTATATCAGCAGCGTTAATAAAAGATTTTTCCACGAGATGAAAAGGTTCTTTCTCTTCCATGGAGTTGGCGATCCTGCATCACGTGACATGCAGGTATTGTTTCACTGGAAGTCAACAATCATAAACCTGGTCTCATTCCTGAATATAGGATTGTTCGCATATTGTATTGCTGATTTCTATGAATTTATTCCTGATATTATTCCCGGAATTCTTTTCTGGTTCATCTGTTTTATTATTACAGCCGCCGCCATTACTTTCCGTCATCTTTTATGTCTCATCACCGGGAATATCAGCGGGGAGATGGATATGTTCAGCGAATATATAATTACAATATACCATTCATACAGGTACCTTGCAGTAATATTATTTATCATTGTCATACTTGTATTATACACCAGCTTCTTTTCTGTTAAATCACTGTTTCTTGCAGGATTGTTTACTCATGCAATCACTTATCTGATTCGCATATTCCGATTCTTTTTAATTTTTCTGAAGAAGAATATTTCAATTTTCTATTTGATTTTATACCTTTGTGCGCTGGAATTTTTACCTGTTCTGGTTCTGATCAAATACATTACAGGACTGTTTTAGAATAATAATGAGAGATTGCTTGAAAGTTAAACTAAAACTGTAAACCATTGAAAATAAGGAAGATCTTAGTATCTCAGCCGGAACCTTCGGAGGTGAAATCTCCATATTATGATCTGGCAAAGAAATACAATCTTAAAATAGATTTTAAACCTTTTATTCAGGTTGAAGGAGTATCCATAAAAGATTTCCGGCAACAAAAGATCAATATACTTGATTTTACTGCCGTAATATTTACAAGCAAAACCGGCATAGATCACTTTTTCAGGATCTGCAATGATCTTAGAATAATGGTCCCCGACACAATGAAATATTTCTGCATCACAGAGAATGTTGCATTTTACCTGCAGAAATATATTGTCTACAGGAAAAGGAAGATCTTTCACGGAAAGGCAAAATTCCAGGATCTCATTGATGTAATCTCTAAGCACAAAGAGGATTATTTCTTTGTGCCTCTTGCTGACCCTCATAATGCAGAGATTCCCGAACTGCTCGATAAGAGCAACATCAAATACATGATTGGAACTCTATATAAAACTATCAGTAGCCATTTCTCCAACATCAATGACTTTGAATATGACATCATTGTTTTTTACAGTCCTTCGGGGATAAAATCGCTCAAAGAGAATTTTCCTGATTTTGTCCAGGGAGAGATTAAAATTGCAGCTTTCGGTCCAACAACAGCCTGTGCTGTGGAACAAGAAGGACTCAGACTTGATATAAATGCTCCGAATCTAAAAGCCCCTTCAATGACAATGGCTCTTGATATTTACCTCAAAGAGCATAACAGGAATCAAAAGTAAGATCATTTACAATAATCACCCGGGTGAAACCGTGCTGAAGACCTGGCTGGTTTTTAAGGTCAGGTTCTATTCATGAATGCCACAAGAGAAAAATTTAAGAAGTCCGAAAGACTCTGCAGCCAAAAGATCCTTGGTTCGCTTTTCGATGAAGGAAGAGTTTTTTATTCAGATTTTTTTAAGGTTGTCTGGGACATAAGTTCCGTGTCACTCCCATTCCCGGCACAGATTGCATTCAGTGTCTCTAAAAAAAAATTCAGGCTTGCCGTTACAAGAAATCTGCTTAAACGCAGGATGAGAGAAGCATACCGTAAAAACAAACATATTCTCTATGATCTCCTTGAAAAAGAAAATATCCAAATTGTATTTATTGTAATTTACAGAAAGGAGGTAATTTCGGATTTCCCGGCAATCGAAACAGCAATGAGAGAAATAATTGACAGATTCAGGGTTATGATTTTAGAAAGAAGCAGAAAATGTTAAAGTTGTATTAATTATTTCTACATCAGACTCTTTCCGGAATATTCTTTATATTTTCACCGTTTATAATAAAGTTGCAGTAAGAAATGAAAAAAACAAAAACAATAAGAATAACAATTCTGTTCAGCATATTGATTTTTGCGGGGATAAGCACCGGGTTTCTGTTTATGCAGGAATCGCACGACTTCCGGATAGCAAAAAACCTCGATATCTTTTTCTCTCTTTTCAGGGAGCTGAATGCTTTTTATGTCGATGAGATTGATCCCGATAAGATCATTAAATCGGGAATCGATAATATGCTTAATACTCTTGATCCATATACTGTTTATTACCCTGAATCGGAAGCTGACGAATTTGCTTTTCTAACAACCGGAAAATACGGTGGAATAGGATCCCTGATACGGAGGGGGGATGAATATGTTGTAATAAGCGAGGTATACAAAGATTTTCCTGCTGATATTGCCGGTATAAAGGCTGGAGATATTCTAAAAAAAGTGGACGGTGTTTCTCTTAATGGTCTCTCCTCAGAGATGGTGAGTGAAAAGCTGAAGGGAAATCCCGGTACAGATATTACAGTAACTATCGAAAGAAATGGCACAGAATCGGACTTCCGGATGAAAAGGGAAAGAATAATAATTCCTCCTGTCCCATATTATGGAATGATCGATAGTGAGACAGGTTACATACGCTTTACCAATTTCACGCAGGATTGTGTTCAGGAAGTTAAAAATGCCTTTGTCTCCCTAAAAGAGAATAATCCCCGGCAGATAATACTTGATCTGAGAAGCAATCCGGGCGGACTGCTTAAAGAAGCAGTAGGAATTGTAAATCTTTTCGTCGGACCCGGTAATGAGGTTGTCTCCACAAAAGGGAAAGTGAAGCAATTTGATGAAGTTTCTAAAACCACAAAAGCTGCCGTTGATGAAAATATACCTCTTGCCGTACTCATAAACAGGAGCTCTGCCTCAGCTGCCGAAATAGTTGCCGGAGCAATACAGGACCTGGACAGGGGTGTAATTGTCGGACAACGTTCATATGGTAAGGGACTGGTTCAGATAACCCGTCCTTTAAGTTATAACACACAACTTAAAGTGACAACCGCAAAATATTATATCCCAAGCGGAAGATGCATACAGGCTCTTGATTTTTCACACCGGAATGAGGATGGAAGCGTGGGAATAATACCCGACTCGCTGATCTCAGAGTTCAAAACAAAAACTGGCAGAATAGTCAGGGACGGAGGAGGAATAACTCCCGATGTTGAAATAAGTCCTGATCCTCTTAGCCAGGTGGCAACAGAACTATACCTGAGATATTTTATCTTCGATTATGCCACTCAATATTACTGGCAACATCCTGATATAGATTCCATTACAGGTTTCAATTTCACTGATAAAGATTATACCGATTTCCATAATTTCCTGGTTAAACTTAAATTCAACTACAGAACTTTCACAGAGGCCTCCGTCAATCAACTTATTACCAATGCAAAGAAGGAAAAATACTATGACCTTCATAAAGATCTCTTCTTACAGCTTGAAAATGAGATAGTCCACGATCTTGATTACGACCTCACATTGTTCAGGAATGAGATAACGGAACTTCTTGAAGAGGAGATTGTCAGTCGTTATTTCTACGAGCATGGAGCAATAGCCTGGGGAATAAGGAAGGATGAGCAAATACAGAAAGCCCTTGAAGTACTGGATAATAAAGAGTTATACAGTAATATACTCAGCGGGAAAAACAGCTCCCCGCTCATTACCAGGCACGATAATAACGGGGAGAGCACAGACAGTCAATAAGAATTCTGTTATTTGATCAATGCGCCTCCAGCCAGTTTCTTCCCGTGCCCCAGTCAGCCTTGAGAGGCACCTCGAGACTGGCAGCATCGGACATTTCATGTAAAACCATTTTCTTAACATCCTCAAGTTCGGGTTCAAACACTTCAAAAATAAGCTCGTCATGAACCTGCAGGATCATTTTTGATCTGTATTTTCCGGCTTTAAGCTTTTCATGTATCCTTACCATTGCTATCTTGATAATGTCGGCTGCAGCACCCTGGATTGGCGCATTTATTGCATTTCTCTCGGCATTACCTCTTACTACCTGGTTTCGCGAATTTATATCACGTACATATCTTCTCCGGCCAAACATTGTTGTAACATATCCTTTACCCCTTGCTTTCTTTATACTTTCATCCATATATATCTTCACCCCGGGATAAGAGGCGAAATAACCGTCTATAAGTTCTTTGGCTTCTTTTCTTCCAATCGTAAGCCGTTCGGAAAGACCGAAGGATGATATGCCGTAAATGATCCCGAAATTTGCTGTTTTTGCCCTGCCTCTCATTTCCCTTGTAACATCGTTAATGTCAACTCCAAAGATCTTTGATGCCGTAGCTGCATGAATATCATTTTCCGACAGAAAATCGGAGATCATGCCTTTATCCCTGCTGAGGTGTGCCATCAGCCTGAGTTCAATCTGGGAATAGTCGGCCGAGAGGAAAATATGTCCCTCCCCGGGGACAAAAGCCTTCCTGATCTCTCTTCCCCTTTCTTCCCTTATCGGGATGTTCTGCAGGTTCGGATTGTTGGAACTTAATCTGCCCGTGGCTGCAACAGCCTGGTTGAATGACGTGTGAATTCTTCCTGTTTTCCTGTCAACCAGCCTGGGAAGAGCTTCAACATAGGTTGACAATAATTTTCTTAATCCCCTGTATTCCAGTACCTTTTCAACAATGGGGTGCTTATGTGTCAACCGCTGAAGTATCTCTTCGCTGGTAATGAACTGTTTAGTCTTCGTAACTCTCGCCTTATCATCCAGCTTGAGCCTGATAAACAGTATATCACCAAGCTGTTTTGGTGAGGAGATATTGAATTCTGTTCCTGCAAGTGAATAGATTTCTTTTTCAAGGCTTATTATATCATTTCTTAAGGTTTCTGCTATAATGTCCAGCTCTTTAACGTTCAGGATAACTCCGTTTCTTTCCATATCGGCCAGCACATTTATCAGGGGCATTTCAATGCCGGCGGCCAGTTCCGACAGACCCTCATCATTTATCCTGGGTTCAAAGATGTTCTTCAGCTGAAAGGTGACATCGGCATCTTCCACGGCATATTCTTTGAGCTGATCGGCCGGCACTGACCGCATGTTTTTCTGGGATTGTCCCTTTTCCCCGATCAGTGATTCTATATGAACCGGGCTGTATGACAGATAAATTTCCGACAGGAGGTTCATATTGTGCCGCATATCCGGTTCCAGCAGGTAATGTGCTATCATGGTGTCAAACAGAGGTCCGGAGACTTCAATCCCGTAATTGCCGAGAACCTGGATATCAAATTTCATGTTCTGCCCTATCTTCAGTATTTTCCGGTTTTCAAGAAGAGGCCTTATTATTTCAAGGATTGCTTCTGTTTCCTGCTGCGATTCCGGGAAAAGGATGAGGTATCCGGCACCTTTTTCCCATGACAGTGCAAGAGCAACGATTTCCGAATTAAGCGGATCTATGTTGGTCGTTTCCGTATCGAAACAAAATTCTTCTTGTTTTCCTGCCTGACTGATAACCTTCTTCAGGTCTTCTAAACCATTAACCAGTACATAATTATGTTTTACATTGTCAATTGTAGATCTCGCCGGTGTGGTGGTTTCCTCTCCCGTTTGAGAGAAGAGGGAGGCTTGTACCGGTTCTGCCGTTTGCGGTTCCTGTTTTTCTTCCTCGGATTTTTCCTGTAAACCTGCCTCAGGTAAAATCCGTGCTGCTATTGTCCTGAATTCAAGTTCATCAAAGAGTACTTTGAGCTTTTGTACATCCGGGGCTGTGGCGGCAAGCTTCTCCTCGTCAAATTCAACAGGTGCGTTAAGAGCAATTGTTGCCAGTTTTTTGGACATCTCGATCTGTTCCCTGTTGTTTTCAATTATATCTTTAAGCTTTCCCTTAAGATTATCAGTATTTTTAAACAACTCCTCAACGGAGCCATATTCCGAAATAAGTTTCATAGCTGTTTTAGGACCTACACCCGGGGCTCCGGGTATATTATCGGATGAATCACCCATGAGGGCAAGAATATCAATAACCTGTTCCGGTCGCTCTACCGAAAATTCTCTTTTTATATCCTCAACACCCCATTGAATCGATTCATTTCCGCTTCTTGCGGGTTTAAACATGAGAGTGTTTTCATCAACAAGCTGTGCAAAATCTTTATCGGGAGTCATCATATAGGTTTTAAATCCCATCCCTGTGGCTTTTTTTGCCAGCGTGCCGATCACATCGTCAGCTTCAAATCCCGGGCAGTCTAAAGCTGAAATCCTGTATGCCTCAAGAAGCTTTTTAATATAGGGAACCGCTTTTTTTATGTCTTCGGGAGTTTCATCTCTGTTGGCCTTGTAATCACTGAACATTTTGTGCCTGAAGGTCGGCCCCGGTGTGTCAAAAACCACTGCAATATGAGAGGGTTTTTGTTTATTGAGAACCTCTTCGAGAGTGAGCAGGAACCCGAAAATAGCAGATGTGTTTAAACCTTTTGAGGTTATCCTGGGATTCTTAATAAAGGCATAATAGGATCTGAAAATTAATGCATAGGCATCAAGAAGAAAAAGTTTCTTAGTCGGCATATTGTTCATTATGTAACTATTTTATTCTTTGAACATTAGCCCCCCTTCAGGGGGGATGGGGGGTTATTCATTATCTGCCGCATACCATTCGGCATACGATCTTGCCGTTTCAAAAAGCTTCAGGCTGTGTAACTTAACTTTATCGGGAATCTCTTCTTTGAGCCGCTCTGCAAAGTCAGCAACAAGATTCTCGCATGTTGGCTGATAATCAACAATAACGGCATTCCCGAATGCCTTTGTAATCATATGCAGTTTCTCCCTGTCATAATCCCTGCTTACAACTACGGAATGATCAAAAAGACTTATTATTTTTTTCAGAACAATCTCCTTCAGTAGGGTGAAGTCAATTACCATACCGTTTTTGGGATTACGGCTGTCATCAACCGGTACTCCTGTCAGTGTTACAAACAACTTGTATGAATGTCCGTGCACATTGCGGCAGGGACCGTCATAATCCTTCAGTGCGTGAGCCATTTCAAAAGTGAACTCACTGGTTACCCTTATAACCGTGCTCATAATTTTTAAAAATGTAAAACAATATCCAAAATTAGTTATTCCGGCGGATTATATGGTAACCGGATCATAATGCTTTGATTTTAACATAATAATTAATCGTTATTATTCAATCTTAATCGTTATTTTAAATACTTTTGCGAACTTTGTAATCAAAAGAACCGGTCAGATGGAAGAAGAAAAGATTAAACTCACATTTCCTGCATTATTTGATAATACAGTGCAGAAGCATGGAAATTCCCTTGCATATTCCTTTGTGGGGGAAGAGCCGATTAGCTATGCCGCAGCCGCAAAGAAAATAAGGGCGTTGATGGTATTTCTTGAGAAAGCAGATATTAAACGCGGGGACCGTGTTGCTATCATTAGTACAAATATGCCAAACTGGTCCATTGTATATTTCTCCGTCACATTCATGGGGGCTGTTGCAGTTCCTGTTCTACCTGATTTTTCGGTTTCAGAGGTTAGTAATGTTCTCGAACATTCAGAAGCAAAGGCAGTTTTTGTATCTTCTTCATTATTGCCCAAAATTGAAGGTACCCGGCCCGAAACCCTTGAAACAGGGATACTTATTGAAGATTTCTCGATTATTTTCTCAATAAACGAAATTCCCCGGTTTGATCCCGATGCATTACCTTCCATAAAATATGAAGTTGAAGAAGAGGATCTTGCATCTATCATTTACACATCAGGAACCACAGGCCGTTCCAAAGGGGTGATGCTCACACATAAGAATATATCATTCAATGCTATAAAAGGCGGAAAGATCCAGCCTGTAAATGAAAATGACCGTTTTTTATCGGTACTCCCTTTGTCACATACCTATGAAAACACCCTGGGATTGATCCTTCCCATGATATATGGCTCGTGTGTTTATTATCTCAGGAAACCACCCACCCCGCCTGTATTGCTGCCTGCTCTGGAAACAGTGAAACCTACAATAATGCTAAGCGTTCCCCTGATAATTGAAAAGGTATATTTCAATAAGATCCTTCCAACCTTCAATGAAAAATTAATACTCAGGCTTCTGTATAAAATTCCATTCATAAGGAGGACACTTAATGCTGTTGCAGGTAAAAAATTAATGAAAACCTTTGGAGGACATCTTAAATTCTTTGGTGTAGGCGGTGCCAAGTTGAACAGGGTCGTGGAGAAATTTCTTATAGAAGCAAAATTTCCCTATGCAGTAGGTTACGGACTTACTGAAACAGCTCCGTTGCTTGCCGGGGCAAATCCAAAGGAGACAGTATATGAATCAACAGGACCTGCAATTGAAGATATAGAGCTTATTATCAACAACCCCGATAAAAAAACAGGAGAGGGTGAGATATGGGCACGAGGCCCGAATATTATGCAAGGTTATTATAAAGAACCCGGGCTTACATCAGAGGTGCTTACTTCTGATGGATGGTTCAAGACAGGTGACCTGGGAATACTTGATGCCGGCAATAATCTATTCATAAAAGGGCGCCTTAAGAATATGATCATTGGCGCAAGCGGAGAAAATATTTACCCTGAAGAAATTGAATCGGTTATCAATAACTTCCGTTATGTTGTTGAGTCGCTTGTGATCCACCAGAAAGGAAAGCTGGTTGCTCTTGTTCATCTTAACATTGAAGAACTTGAAAAGAAATATGACGACCTGAAAAAGGATATGGCCGAAAAATTTGAGGAAAAGAAGGAAGAGTTACTTGTCGAACTTAAGGATTATGTTAACTCCCATGTGAACAAATTCAGCAAGATCAACAAGGTGATCCATCAGTCTATGCCTTTCCAGAAAACAGCAACACTGAAGATAAAGAGGTACTTGTATATATAAGTAGTAAGGGCATTGCATGCAACGCCCTTACTATTATTCCATTGCCTTCCTGTATCTTTCATTTACAGTATCCCAGTTCACAACATTCCAGAACGCTTCAACATAATCTGGTCTTTTGTTCTGATACTTAAGATAATAGGCGTGTTCCCATACATCAATGGTTAAAAGCGGTATGCCTTTTAGTGTTGAAACATCCATCAATGGATTATCCTGGTTGGGAGTGCTTCCGACAGCAAGATTCTTATCAGGAGTAAGGTAGAGCCATGCCCAGCCGCTTCCAAAACGGGTCTTGGCAGCATTGCTGAATGTCTCCCTGAACTTATCGAATGTGCCAAAAGTTTTGTCAATTGCAGCTGAAAGTTCAGCAGATGGTTTTGATTCGTTTTTTCCGAGATTTTCCCAGTAGATCACATGATTGTAGTAACCTCCTCCATTGTTTCTAACTGCATCTCCGGCCTTTGAAACCTCCGCAAATATCTGCTCAATGGGAGTATTTTCTATTGCGGTACCTTTAATGGCATTGACAAAATTATTGAAATATGCCCTGTGGTGCCTGTCATAATGAATCTCCATAGTCCTGGCATCTATATATGGCTCAAGTGCATTATATGCATATGGCAATGCCGGGAATTCTTTCGTGTCAATTTTTTTCATATCTGAATTTTTTAAATCATTAACTTGTCCTGACAGGGTGATTGCAGAAAAAATTGCAATTGAAATCCCTGCAATAATGGTTTTTTTAAAATTATTCTGTTTCATTATTGTGGTTTTGGTAATTAAACAACATGAAGAAAATAATGTTCAATTCTACTTTTCGAGTAAGAATAGTAAAACAAAAATATTATTTATTATGCAACTTTTAGTGTATTTTTGTCGTTATTAGATTAATCAAATCTGCATACATATGAAAAAGACACTCATACTATTATTGTCGGTTGTTCTTATGGCAGGACTTCTAACCAGTTGTAAGAAGAAGAAAGGAGATCCTCCTGTTTTGCCAATTAAGGAATCGATGATTATTGATTTCAGCAATTTTGAGATAGGCAAAAAGTCAACTGATCTTTTCTATTCTGATAAGGGTGTGGAAAACAGCAACTGGGAATTTGCCGCAACAGTTGCAGGATACTGGAGAGCAATGCTCACCGGCGCATTGATAGTTCCGGTATCTGCTTTTAAATTAGCCGTTGATCAGACTCCGGAATGGATAGAAGAAGATACCTGGGAATGGAATTATTCCGCAAGTGTTTTCTCTATTACATATAAAGCACGGCTTGTAGGACAAATAAGGGCATCAGATGTGTTGTGGACGATGTATGTAACCAGAGAAGGAACCGGAGGATATCCTGAATTTGTCTGGTTTGAGGGTACTTCTGCTCTTGACGGTAACAGCGGACAATGGATTCTCAACCATAGCTATACCTACCAGGAAGATATGCTACAGATTGACTGGACAAGCAGTGGAAATTCTGTGGGAACAGTTAAATATACCTATATGAGAACTCTTAATGATAATCGTGAAACAGATACTTTTAATGGCAGCTATATCGAATACGGAAAAACCAGCAACACCCTTGATGCTTACTACAGTATTCATTACTACAGCACTAATTTCCAGACATTCTGGGATGTTGATGTGGAATGGAGCACTGTAAGTTACAATGGAAGGATTCAGTGTTCACCCTGGTTTGGTGATTCTGTCTGGCATTGCTGGAACAGCCAGCTGGTTAATGTTACCTGCGAGTAAGTACAAATTATCCTATTATATGAGGGTGTCGAATACAGGCACCCTTTTTTATTTATTGTCATTGAATTTTTTGCTATTTTGCACCACTTAAAAATTGCAGATGATTCAAATGTCGGCAGGTAAAAAATCTATATTGCTGATCGCCCTCCTGCTTATTGCTGATCAGTTTCTTAAGATATGGGTCAAAACGCATATGGTGCTTGGTGATGAGATTCATTTTTTCGGAAACTGGGGAATGCTTCATTTTGTTGAAAATAATGGAATGGCTTTCGGAATGGAAATGGGCGGAAAACCAGGGAAGCTGGTGCTCAGTGTTTTCAGGATCATTGCCATTTTCGCCATAGGATGGTTCCTTTACTCAATCATCAAAAAGAATGTGAATCTTGGTTTGATCCTGGCTGTCAGCGTCATTTTTGCAGGTGCAATAGGCAATATCATCGATAGTGCTTTTTACGGGATGATCTTCAGTGAAAGTTATCTTCAGCCGGCAGTCCTGTTCCCCCCTGGAGGCGGATATTCATCCTTTCTTCACGGGAAAGTGGTCGATATGTTCTATTTCCCTGTTATAAATACCCATTGGCCCGATTGGTCGCCATTTCGTCCCGGGGAATCATTTATTTTTTTCAGACCCGTATTTAACATCGCAGACTCATCAATTACATGCGGAGTAATATCCATTATCCTGTTCCAGAAGAGGATGTTCAGGGATCTCAATTAATCAAAATCCGCAATCCGCAATCCGCAATCCGCAATCCGCAATCCGCAATCCGCAATCCGCAATTACAATGGTTCTTTGCAGCATTCACTGACACTGGCAAGTATGTTTTTAAGTGACTCATGCTTAAGGTAATACCATATATTTTTCCCTTCCCTTTTGCAGGATAACACCCCTTTGTCCTTCAATAAAACAAGATGATGCGATGCCGTGGATTGCTCTATGCCAAGTTTTTTATGTATCTCTGTAACAGTATGTTTACTGCCATCTTCAAGACAGCCTACAATAGATATTCTAATGGGGTGTGCCAGCGCTTTAAGCATCCCCGATACTTTTTCAAGTGTTTGCGGATCTGGTTTCTGAAATTCCATTATTGTTATTTTATCATACAAATATATCCAAATATGTAGATATGTTTTTGATGATACCGGGCAATTGAGTTGATCTGAAATTGTTATATTTGAATGAAATAATAAAGAATGTCTGTACTCAGCGATATTAAAAAGCCTGTTGAAAAGGAGATGGATGAATTTGAATCCTACTTCAGCAGGACCATGAAAAGCAATATCCCCCTTCTGAAAATAATTCTCAATTATATTCTCAGACGCAAGGGAAAACAGATGAGGCCCCTGCTGGTTTTCCTTACCGCAAAACTTAATGGGACTATATCTGAGGCTACCTTTGTGGCTGCAACCCTTATCGAGCTTCTTCATACAGCATCTCTGGTACATGATGATGTAGTTGATAACGCACATGAACGCCGGGGAGCATTTTCAGTGAATGCACTCTGGAACTCAAAAATTGCAGTCCTTGTGGGCGATTATATGCTTTCTAAAGGCTTGCTTGTAAGTGTTGAAAAAGGCCGGTACGACATGCTGGAAATAGTCTCTGAGGCAGTAAAATCAATGGTGGAGGGAGAATTGCTGCAACTGCAGAAGTCAAGAAAGCTTAATATAAAAGAAGAGGATTATTATAAGATCATTATCAGCAAGACAGCTGCCCTGATTGCTGCATGCACTGCAACGGGAGCGAGATCTGTGACCGAGGAACCGGATACTATCCAGTTGATGAAGGACTTTGGGAAAAATATAGGCATCGCATTCCAGATCAGGGATGATATTCTTGATTATGAGGCAAATGGATTAACCGGAAAAACCGTGGGCAATGATATAAAAGAGAGGAAAATCACCCTTCCGCTGATCAACTCGCTTGAGCTTGCATCATCACTTCAAAAGAGACATATACTCTCAATAGTAAAAAGGGAGAAAAAGACAAAAAAGGAGATCAATGAAGTAATAAGCTTTGTTACTACTACGGGTGGATTGGAATATGCCGAGTTAAAAATGAACCAGTACCGCGATAAGGCACTGGCAATTCTCGATTCCTATCCTCAATCAGACGTCAAGGATTCTCTGACAAGTTTTGTTTATTTTACGACCTCCCGTAATAAATGATATTATTTCCTGATCATTAGGCCGCTTCAAGCTCTATCTTGGCAACCTTCTCCATGTCTTGCTGATAATATCTTGACCCAAAATAAAATAGTACAGCACCGATAAAAAGCACCATCGGCAAAATTGAAAGTGCGGTTTCTATATTTGTTTTATCATATATGAGGCCCACAATCATGGGTGACATTGCAGATCCCAGCAGGTTCTGAACAATGACTGCGATAGCATATGATGTTGCCCTCAGTCCGGGGTGAATAACATCCTGGGTAACTGCAGCTGCTCCGGCAATAAAACCTATTATCAGAACTCCCATTAATAAAAGTAGTGCATATTGAAGAGGTCCGGGATTAAGGTGCAGGGCAATAAACAGGACAATAGCAGTAGCCATTGTTGAGATAGCCGGATATAGCAGTCGTGCATTTTTCTTTTTTTTCTGCCATGCATCTGTCAGGTATCCGCCAATAGGAGCCCCCATCAGCGCAAGAACCATCACCACGCTTGCTTTCATACCAGCCTTATCCATAGGCATTCCCTGGACATTCTGAAAATATGTCGATAGCCATGTTATAAGGGCAGTTGTTACAAAAACTACCGCTGCCATTCCAAAATAGGTGAAAATGACTGATGGTTTTGTTATAAATTCCCTGACCATATCTTTCTTCTCCATCTTGATTTTCTTCTTGGCCTTATCAACAAAAGCCAGATCGACTGTTTTGTAGTCTTTAAGAAACAGGAACAGCAGTGCAACTATCAATCCAGGGAAAGCAACAATACCAAAAGCATGCTTCCATCCCAGATGTACTGCTATTACACCCCCCAATAGATGACCTATTGCAGTACCAAGAGGTATGGATGCATTCCAGATACCCATCATTCTTGATCTTTTTTCATGCGGGAATAATCCTGATATTACTGCGCTTCCTCCCGGGGCATATCCCGCCTCTCCAACCCCGATCAATGCACGGGCCATAAACAGCTGGACATAATTACCTGTCAGGGCGCACAAAGCCGTGGCAAAACTCCACATAATCGCCATGATCCCTATCGTTTTTGTCCGGCTCCACCGGTCAACAAGCAAGGAAATAGGAAACGTGAGCAATACTATTGCCCAGTAAACGGCCGAAACAAGCATTCCTTCCTGCATGTGAGTAATTCCCAGGTCTTTTCCGATGGACGGCCACATAGATGTAATAACCATCCTGTCGATATAATCGAACATGTAAAGAAGGAACAGCAACGTAAAGACGTAATACGAATACCTCTTGGAAAAAAGATATCCTTTGTGATTCTCAGTATTTTTCATGCGGATTTCGGTTTACTATATGCCAAATAAATAAAATTTATCTCAGTTGGTAATATTTATAGTAATTTTAAGTCTTTATACTTAGTAGTTGGACACAAAACCTGCTTTATTTTCAGCCCTTAGAAATAAAAATATTCAAAAATATGGTAACACTTAGACAAATTGAAGAATTTATCGCTGCTGAACCAATCGCAATGGTTGGTGCTTCAAGAAATCCCAAAAAATTCGGATTTACTGCTTTCAAGGAACTTAAGGACAAGGGAATGATTATTATCCCGGTTAACCGCAATGCCTCCGAAATATACCAGGTAAAGGCATATCCAAATATAATGGCACTGCCGCCGGATGTGAAGGGCCTGATACTTATGACACAAAAAAGCCAGACAGCTGATTTGGTGAAGGATGCTGTAAAAAGAGGTTTTAAACATATCTGGATACAGCAGTTTTCAGAAAGCAAAGAGGCACTCCAGGAACTCAAGAATACAGATATCAATTATATAACAGGACAGTGTATTTTGATGTATTATAAACCTCACAGCATTCATAAATTTCATGCAGGACTGAAGAAATTCTTCGGACGATATCCAAAATGAAATTCTGACCTCCAGCCATATGGAAGCATCCAGTTATATTTTCAGTACAGAAGTTACTGTCAGGGATTATGAGTGTGATATTCAGGGGGTTGTGAACAATGCAAATTACCTGCATTACCTGGAACATGCCAGACATGAGTTTCTTATTTCAAAAGAGATCAATTTCACTGAGCTTCACAATGCAGGGATTGATCTGGTTGTGACAAAAGTTGAAATTGAATACAAATTTCCTCTCCGAAGTCGTGATAAATTTATCATTCGCTTAAATCTTCTCAGGGAAGGTAATTTAAGGCTGGTTTTCATCCAGGATATTTTCAGGCTTCCGGATGAAAAACTTATAGCCCGTGCCAGGGTTACCGGTGTGGCAACAAGAAATGGGAAACCGCTTCCCCCGGGAAATCTTATCTCAAGATTGGGTTTGGAATGATATTCAGTATAACTTGACATTTATTTAAAATTTTTAATCATTATATCATGAATTTCAAAAAATCATTACAGGCAATCAGCAATTTAGTTGTGCTTTTCTTTATTACAACGTCAGCTATTTTATCACAGTCTATTGAAGGTGACTGGTACGGTAAAGCTGATATTCAAGGTAATACTCTACGTATCTCGGTCCATGTCAAATCTGCCGGAGAGGGATATACTTCAATTCCGATTATATTCGGCCGGGAACCAATTGAACCGGCTCCTAACAGCCCGGAAGCCCTGAAAGAGAAATACGATAAACAGGAGGTATATATTACAATGCGTGACGGAGTAAGGCTTTTTACTTCAATCTACACGCCGAATAACAGTTCTGGTGCCCATCCGATACTTTTGTCACGAACGCCATATAATATTGAATCCGGAGGTCCTGATCGGTATAACTATTTTGTTCAGGGCTATTCAAGATATATCGAAGAAGAATATATTATGGCTTTCCAGGATGTACGGGGAAAGTATATGAGCGAGGGAGAATATGAGGATATACGCCCGGTCATTCCCGTTAAGAAAAACAGTAATGATACGGATGAAACAACTGATACCTGGGACACCGTTGACTGGCTCGTTAAAAATGTTGAAAACAACAACGGTAATGTTGGAATATTCGGTATTTCTTATCCCGGATTCTATTCAACAATGGCGATAATAGATGCTCATCCTGCAGTTAAGGCAGTATCGCCACAGGCTCCTGTAACAGCTTGGTTCATAGGCGATGATTTCCATCATAATGGGGCCTTTTTCCTGCTTGATTGCTTTCCTTTCTATTACAGTTTTGGCCAGCCCCGGAGGTCACCAACCAGGCAGGGTAATTCCAGATTCAACTGGCCTGTTCCCGATAATTATGAGTTTTTCCTGTCGCTGGGTGCCGTCAAAAATATAGCACCAAAATATTTTGGTGACAGCATAAAATTCTGGAATGATGCTTTTGCGCATCCGGATTATGACGATTTCTGGAAAGCAAGGGATCCACGTCAGTATCTTAAGAATGTATCTCCGGCCGTAATGACCGTTGGAGGATGGTTTGATGCTGAGGATCTTTTTGGAGCCCTTAACACATATGAGGCAATTGAGACACAAAATCCCCCTGATATTGATAATTATCTTGTCATGGGTCCATGGTCGCACAGCCAGTGGGCTTTCGGCAAGGCAAATAATCTCGGTAACATTTACTGGGGGCTTGATGCAAATGAGAAGTTTATTGACCTGGAAAAAGATTTCTTTAATTATTATCTGAAAAATGCAAATGATCTCAAGATCCCCGAAGCAACAATTTTTGTCACAGGCTCCAATGAATGGAGAGATTTTGATGTCTGGCCACCGAAAAATACAACAGAAAAAAAGCTTTATTTCCATGCCGGAGAAATTGTTTCGTTCAATCCGCCCCCAGGAAAAAACAGCTTTGACGAATATGTCTCTGATCCGGGCAATCCTGTCCCCTATACTGAAGATGTACATACTAACAGAACGGCAGAATATATGACCGACGATCAACGCTTTGCATCACGCCGGCCTGACGTAATGGTATACCAGACAGATATCCTGGATAAAGATATTACTCTTACAGGACCATTGACAGCTGATCTTTTTGTATCAACAACAGGTACTGATGCTGATTATATTGTTAAACTTATTGACGTATTTCCGGCAGATACTCAGGCTGGTGATGAACAAGATGTTGAAGTGCCTCTTGGAGGATACCAAATGCTTGTCAGGGGAGAAGTACTAAGGGGAAAATACCGTAATAGCTTTGAAAAACCCGAACCTTTTGTCCCTGGCAAAGTAACCGAAGTTAAATATGAAATACCCGACATCGCACATACATTTAAAACGGGTCACAGGATAATGATACAGGTTCAGAATTCATGGTTTCCGCTGGTTGACAGGAATCCACAAAAGTTCGTTAATATTTACCAGTGCTCCGACAGTGATTTTCAGAAAGCAACACACAGGATATACCATGATGTTAAATATCCTTCTTGCGTTATTGTGAGGGTTCTTAACTAAAAAAGACAGATAACAATTTTGAACAGAAAATTTCTTTTATTTGTAGTATAAATTTATCATTATGGGAAAAAAGAGTCTGTCACGAAGGCAATTTTTTGCAGTCATGAGCGCAGGAGCCGGTACTGTCCTGATCACTTCTTCAGCATCTGCCAAAACCTTTGGAAAAGTATCTTATTCTTATGATCCTTTTCAGATTGTTACACTGGGTAATACCGGAATAAAAACCACTCTTCTGGGTATGGGTACCGGTTTTAGCGGATATAATCGTACCTCTGCCATTACAAGGGCAGGTACAGCAGAATCAATGATAAAGTATGCCTGGGATAAGGGTATACGTTATTTTGACTGCGCCGATTCATACGGTACTCATCCTTTTCTTTTAAAGGCACTCAGGGATATCCCCAGGGAATCATATACTTTAGGTACAAAGATATGGGTATCACCGGGAGGGATCCCGGAAGAGGATCATACCGATGCTGATATATCTGTTGATCGTTTCCGGAAAGAATTAGATACAGATTATATCGATATAGTGCAGATACATTGCATGACAAGCACTCACTGGACAGATGACCAGAAAAGACAAATGGATCTGCTTGAGAATCTTAAATCAAAGGGGATAATAAGGGCGCATGGTGTCTCGGTACATTCATTCGAAGCTCTGGAGGCCGCTGCTGCAAGCCCCTGGGTTGATGTAATACATGTCAGAATAAATCCTTTCGGGGCAAATATGGATTTGAAAGATCCTGAAAAGGTTACTCAGGTGATTGAAAAAATGCACAAATCAGGAAAAGGTATTATCGGCATGAAACTTATCGGCGGGGGCAATTTACGCAATGATCCTGAAAAAATTGACCATTCACTTAAGTATGTTCTTGGTCAGGGAACAGTTGACATGATAATCATTGGCTTTGAAAAACCGGAACAGGTGGATAACTATATATCGAGAGTTGAATCGACACTAAAAACATTAAACACTTGATCTTTATAATAAAATGATAATGAGATTATTCAGTCTTCCGATCATATTTCTTTTTGTGTTCTCTGCATCTTTATCAGGACAGGATAATGAACTGGCAAAACTAGTAAAGCCCGGAGAGAAGCTGGAAAAACTCGCTGACGGATTTGAGTTTACTGAAGGACCAACGGCCGATGTAAAAGGTAATGTTTACTTTACCGATCAACCCAACGATCGTATCATGGTGTGGGATCAGAAAAAAGGTCTCGATATATTTATGGAGCCTGCAGGGCGTTCAAATGGCCTTTCATTCGACAGTCAGGGTAACCTTTGGTCATGCGCCGATGAAAAAAATGAGCTCTGGCGAATAGGTCCCGGTAAAGAGGTTGTAGTGATTGTGGATAATTTTGAGGGCAGGCTTCTGAATGGGCCTAATGACCTTTGGATTTGCCCCGATGGCGGTGTATATTTTACTGATCCATTTTATAAACGATCATGGTGGGCTCATGATGAAATGCCCCAGGAAAAGCAGTGTGTTTATTACCTTAAACCTGACCATAAAACCATTATGGTTGTTGGGGGTGATTTTCAACAGCCTAACGGAATAGTAGGGACACCTGACGGGAAAAAACTTTACGTGGCTGATATAAGAGGCAATAAAACATGGTCATATTCAATAAATCAAGATGGAACACTTTCAGATAAAACTCTTTTTTGTGAAATGGGATCTGACGGTATGACTATCGACTCGGAAGGAAATTTATACCTTACTGGCAGAGGTGTTACCATTTTTGATAATACAGGCCGTAGGCTTGGTAATATTGCCGTTCCTGAAAACTGGACCGCAAATGTATGCTTTGGCGGCAGAGATCTTAAAAGCCTTTATATAACCGCCAGCAAAGGATTGTACCGCATCAGGCTGAAAATCAGGGGAACCCACGGTTGATAGAACAAATTGTTAATATTTTCCAGTTAATTTGTAATAACCTTTAACATTATTGGTTTTTTGCTTTACCTATTTTTTCTATTATTACACCCTGTTTTTATTTATTTCTTTTTCTGAAAACTATTTCTTATTTGGCTATGGAGGGAACACGCAGAGCAGATATCAGGCCGGGGATCTCGGTTATGGTGGAACTTATTGAGGATAAACGTACGGGCAGGCTTACAGGAGGAAGGGTAAAAGAGGTGCTTACAACTTCTCCAAATCATCCTCACGGTATCAAGGTAAAATTGGAAAATGGTCGTATAGGAAGAATAAAACAGATAGTCAGTTCCGATTTCTGAAGAGTTTACTGCTTTAATCAGGCTGGTTATTACGATTCCTTATTTGTCAATCATTCAAAAAATTAACTAAATTTGCAACGGGTGAAAAGTAATATTTTTCATTTCCTGTATTTATTAATTCAATTAAAGAAAATATGAAACCCGCATGTATTTGAATACACAACCGAGCTTGCGAGCTCAGCGAAGCTAAACACAATATTATAATAATCAGCTACATGTGGGTTCCATCATACCATTAAAATAAATTATTATATGATGAAATATGAGGATTTTCTGGTCTCAACGCTGGGAAACAGTAATGTGATAACGCCTCTAAAAGAGGGCCAGCGGGCAGACAGTCCTGTATATAAATTTGTCAGTGATGACGAAAGAATACTGTATGATGTATCGCTTGAGCATTTTACCAAATACGTGAAGAGCGGCAAGGTGCCGGTTTCATTTGAAAAGGCGGGCCCCAAGGAGAATATTTTCTTTGAGCCGGCCAAGACCAAAGTTGGCATTGTTACTTGCGGGGGATTATGTCCTGGCGTTAACAATGTGATACGCAGTCTTGTCAACCAGCTGTATTACAGGTATGGAGTTAGCAGAATACTTGGTATTAAATATGGCTACGAAGGCTTAATATCGAAATATAATCATCCTGTTGTTGAGCTTACTGCATCCATGGTCAGCGATATTCATAATTCCGGAGGAACATTTCTTGGGACATCGAGAGGAAATCAGGATGTTGAAGAAATGGTTGATACCCTGGAGATTCTGAATCTCAATATTCTTTTTTGCATAGGAGGCGACGGCACTTTGCGCGGCGCACACTCAATTCATGAAGAGATAAAGAAGAGAAAGCTGAAAATAGCTGTTGCTGGGATTCCCAAAACAATCGATAATGACATAGACCTTATACAGAAATCTTTCGGATTCGAAACAGCATTTTCTATTGCCAATGACATCATCCGTAATGCACACAATGAAGCAGAAGGTGCCCATAACGGGATTGCCCTTGTAAAACTTATGGGAAGAGATTCGGGATTTATTGCAGCCAGCGCTGCGCTTGCCATTCAGGAGGTGAATTTTGTGCTTGTCCCCGAGATCTCTTTTGACCTGTATGGCATCAGGGGATTTCTTAAAGTACTTCGTAACCGTCTCGAGGAAAGACACCATGCAGTGATTGTAGTGGCTGAAGGTGCCGGCCAGGATCTGTTCGAATCCAAAGATCTTGTTAAAGATGCATCAGGAAACATAAAGCATAAAGACATTGGCATTTACCTCAAGGAAAAGATAAAAGAGGAATTTGATTCAAAAGGATTTCCATATTCCATAAAATATATTGATCCCAGCTATATAATCAGAAGTGCTCCGGCAAATGCCAACGACAGTAAATTCTGTAATCTCCTTGCCCAGAATGCCGTGCATGCAGCTATTGCAGGAAAAACTGATTTTGTTCTGGGATACTGGAACAACGAATTCACTCTCATGCCAATTCCTATTGCTGTGGCTAAGAGAAAGAAAATAGATGTAGAGGGTGAATTGTGGTGGAACGTTCTGGAAGCAACCGGCCAGCCTATCAGCATGAAAAATCCCTGAGATGATCAGAAATATTATTTTTGACCTGGGGAATGTTCTCATCAGCTTCAGGCCTGATGAATATCTCAAAAATAATAACTATCCGAAGGAAAAAAGGGATATCATCCTTAAGGACATCTTCATGAGTCCTGAATGGCTGTTACTTGATAATGGTACAATAAACACCAGGAAAGCAATTGATAGAATCGAAAAAAAATCTATCCTTAAAAGGGCAGAGATAGCGTCTGTTTTTAATAAAAGGACTGAGATAATGTTTCCCCTTGATGATAACGTAAAAATGCTTCCTGCGTTACGAAAAGAGGGTTTTAAGCTATATTATCTATCTAACTTCCACATTGACACTTTTTTTGAGATAAAAAACAGTTATTCTTTTTTTAAATACTTTGACGGCGGAATTATTTCAGCTGAAGTAAAGCATTCCAAACCTGATCCTGCATTCTATCTGATTCTCATGAAGAAATATAATCTTAAGGCAGAGGAATGTTTTTTTATTGACGATACAGAAATTAATGTAACCACAGCAGAATCACTTGGCATGAAAGGATATTACACTGCTGGTTCAGAATTGTTAAACCTCTACGAGGTATTATGATCTGGTACCTGCATTGCTTTACATTACTTGATGCGCTACGCGCAATGAGAATGCTTCACAGTGTTTAAAATACTATTATAGTTACTTAATACCCTCCGGGCAATAGGACGTTACATTCCCGGATGTCATTTGGGTAATGAGTCATACCGCTTAGCAGTTGAGATAGTATATACCTACTTGATGCCCTCCGGGCAATGGGACGTTACATTCCCGGATGTCATTTGGGTAATGAGTCATACCGCTTAGCAGTTGAGATAGTATATACCTACTTGATGCCCTCCGGGCAATGGGACGTTACATTCCCGGATGTCATTTGGGTAATGAGTCATACCGCTTAGCAGTTGAGATAGTATATACCTACTTGATGCCCTCCGGGCAATGGGACGTTACATTCCCGGATGTCATTTGGGTAATGAGTCATACCGCGTAGCGGTTGTAGTAGTGTATGGAGCAAACGGGAACCATGATTCTTAATTCCCCGTAGGGGATTAAGAGATATCAGGATTATTTTTTATATTTGTTAAGCTGCATTTTAAAATTAATCCATTATGAAACCAGGAGCATTCACCCAGTTGTATGTTCAGCTTAGAATCTGAAGCCTCCCGGCCGTTATAATTTAAATATTCGATCCTGGCAGAGTTAATACAACAGGATATTTAATATAATATATTGCTAATCTGCTGTTTACATGTCTTATATTTAAAATTGTTTCACGTGGAAAAAAACACTATTCTGTAAAGAATCTGGTCAAAATTGAGGCTTTCTTTGAACCGATCAGCTTTTTCAACTCGTCAAAGGGTGTCTTCCTAATCTTTTCCATGGAACCAATTTTTTTCATTAATACTTCTCTGGTTTTTTCCCCTATCCCTTTAATTCTATCCAATTCTGTTTTTGTTAACGCTGAAGAACGTTTGTCTCTGTGGAAATTTATTCCAAATCTGTGTGCTTCGTTTCTTAACAGCTGAATTATTTTTAGGCTTATAGAATTCTTATCAAGGTATAGTGGAATATTATCTCCCGGAAAATAGATCTCTTCAAGTTTTTTGGCAATACCTATCATGGCTATTGTTTTATTAAGCTTCAGTCTTTCCATGCTTTTCATTGCAGAAGATAGCTGGCCTTTGCCGCCATCGATTATTATCAGCTGGGGCAATTCCTGTTTTTCTTCCAGCATTCTTTTGTAACGCCTGAATACTATCTCTTCCATTGATGAGAAATCATCCGGTCCGGTTACTGTCTTAATATTAAAGTGTCTGTATTCTTTTCTGCTAGGCAGACCATTCCGGAAAACGACACATGCCGCCACGGGATTTTTACCCATTATATTCGAATTGTCGAAGCATTCAATATGTATGGGTAATTCAGCCATGTGCAGGTCATCTTTTAGTCTGTTTAGATTCTTTGACGTCCGGTCTTTCTTTGTCCCGGCTGTTATTCTTTTTTTCCGTTCAAGTTTATAATAGAGTGCATTCCTTTCAGCCAGCTCAAGAAGTTTTAGTTTTTCTCCTTTTACAGGAATTGTATATTTCGCCTTTTCAATTAATATATCAGGCATAAAAGGGACTATAATTTCAGTTGAATCGCTTGATAATCTTTGCTTTATCTCTGTTATTGCAAATCCAAGCAGGAATTCTTTTTCTTCATTTAAACGGCTCTTCATATCAAGTGTAAATACCTGAATTACAGCACCATCTATAATTTTCAGGAAGCTTACATAAGTATTGTTTGTATCCTGAGCCAATCCAAAGA
>Ga0315553_10000582_pt1 | contig 31736 bp, 21 predicted proteins | sample SalMarSW160140MG_FD_203099 | JGI IMG/M metagenome (GOLD analysis project Ga0315553, IMG submission 203099) | Salt marsh sediment microbial communities from the Plum Island Ecosystem LTER, Massachusetts, United States - Salt Marsh Sediment SW1601-40 ... | reverse complement strand
TGCGTGCCGAAGTACTCGCGTTCGGCGCCCCGGATGTCGAACGGCACGTTCTGCTTCGGGTCGGTGACCGGCGCGTACGGCCCGATGTCGGCCAGTGCGCCGCAGGCGGCGTAGTGCTGGCGCGGCGCCAGCGCCACGAGGCGCGGGATCACGTTGTCGGCGACCTCGTCGGGGCGCGGCCGATCCGGGAAACGCCGTGTGACTTCGTGGAACAGCAGCCACAGCTCCTGCCCGGCACTACCCGCGTCGGGCAGCCAGTGCACGCTGTTGTACTCGCGGGGGAAGATGGCGATGCGGACGGTCCCGTCGTGGCCGATCTCAACGGCCTTGGGGAAAAGCTGCCAGAAGTAACGGGGCACGACGACGAGACCGTAGTTGCCGGTGTTGATCTTCGCCAGGCCGCGCGAATGGTCGCCGTTGGCGAAGATCTTCTCGGCCCCCTTGCCCTTGAGAATGACCCGGTAGCCGCGGAACTGCGGCGTGGGCCGGTCCTCCGCCAGCCGGCCGCGCAGGCCACAATTGGTCTGCCAGGTCTTCGCACCGTTCGAGTCCTGGTACATCACCACCGACTCGCCGTCCTTCAGCCCAGCATGGTGCGCCCTGTCGCCGTGGAGCGTGGCGGCGCTCTTATGGGCGAGCCTCAGCACCAGCGACCAGTCCTCGAACGTCGGGCTGCCGATGGGCTTGGCAAACGTGTTGGTGAGGACGGCGTCGAGCCGGACCAGCGCCTGCCCGGCGTAGAAGTGCATCCGAATCTCGTAGCCGTACATCCCGCGCGAGTAGCCCTTGCGCTCCGGGTCGCGGTGCACGCCTTTCGCCACGACGCAGACGCGGACCGGGCCGGCCTCCTCCACCTTCACCACCTGGGTGTCCTCGGCGGAGAAGTACTTTCGGCCGTACGCATCTTCCACAACGCTGCCTGCATTCTTATCGGGCTTGATGCATTCGAGGCGGAACATCCGGAGCCGCACACTCTCGAACAGGTTGAAGCGCTTGCGGTTGACCACGAACTGCGCTGCGCCGGTGTCGATCACGATCTTCTCGTCGGTCTGCTCGACCCGGAGGGGCGACTCATAGTCGTCTGTCCGGCCATCGGTCAGCGTGAAGACCTTGGTCTCGTTGGATTTCAGGTCCACGAGGAAGTCGACCAGCACCCAGCGGAGCGAGTTGTCCTTCTGTGACGGGTCGGCCCAGCTTGCGGAATGCCACCGGGCGAGCGGGCGAAACTGCGCGACCATCTCCTTGCCCTTCGGATCGAGCAGGCGGAGCATCTTCACGTCCTTCACCTGGCCCGGCGTGAACGGCACACCGAACGAAACGCTCGCCCGCCGCCGCGGCGTGCCGCTTGGCTCGGTGACCGTCAAGGGGATCCGCAGGTCGGCTCCGGGCGCACCGGCCGATAGGACGGACAGGACAAACAGGAGGGATCGGGCGCACGTTGTGCGCGGAAGACTGCGGCTCATGGGGCTTCTCCCGTCTCTCACCTGAACTCACCGGGTGATCGTGCAGGTTCCCTCGGCGGCGTGGGTGAGGCGGACCTTGACGATGCGGCCCGCGCCGCCGTCGCCGATGTAGGCGCGGTCCGCCGCCGCCGCCACCCAGCCGGGGTCCGCCAACCCGATGTGCGGGCCGTTCGAGTCCTGGTTGTCGCGCACCCCGAACCGCGTGACCACGTTCCCCGCGCCGTCGAGAACGGTGATCCGGTGCCGCTTGCTGTCGGGCACGAAGACGCGGCCGAACTCGTCGAGGTCGAACCGCCCGCCGACGCACACGCACCGCTCGACGTGCGTTACGCCCTGGTACTGCGCGGGCACCGGGCTCATTCCGTGGAACTGCCACTCCGCGCCCTGGATCCGCACACGGTGATTGTGGAACAGGAACCACTCGACCTCGGGCACGGGCTTCCACACGTCGCCGGCCGGCCGTTTGGGCTTGGCGGCGTCCTTTCCCGCGGGCAGGCCGGCCATCGCCCCGCCCTTCGGGCCGAACTTGAACACGCTGCCCATGTGCCGCAGCAGCGGGTCGAAGCGCCCGGCCACCGTCATTGCCGGCCGGGTCCGGTCGAGCGGGTCGGGCAGCACACCGACGAAGTCCTTCGGGAACGTCACGCCGAGCGGCATCACGTTGTCGCCGACGTAGACGTTGCCGTCGCGGTCGACGCGCACGCACTGCGCCCCGGCGCGCAGATGCCCGATGAGCTGCGGGTTGAGCAGCTTGCCGTCCGGGCTGAACTTGGCGACCGCAGTGTGCAGCCCCCAGCTCCGGTCCCACGCGGGCAGCTTCGACTTGTCGAACTTGTGGTCGTAATGCATCACGTAGATGTTGCCCTTCGGCCCGACGGTGAAGCCTCGGCTGCTCCGCCCGCCGCCGCCCTTCATCACGTGTTGGATGGGGACCTCGTGGACGCCGCCGGCGAATGGGACCAGCTTCCCCTCCGTGTTGAAGCGGATGATGAAGTCGTTCCGGTAGCCCCACGTCTTCCACACCGTCGCGTAGAGCAGGCCGTCCGGGCCGGCCGCCGCCTCGGCGATGCTGTACCGGTTCTTCGTCTTCGGGTCGAGCACCTTCACCGAGGGCATGATCCGTTTCCCGTCGCCGGTGAAGCGCATCAGCTTGTTGCCGCCGTTCAGGTAAATGATGTCGTTCTTCTTGTCGAGGAAGAGGTGGTTCACGCCGCCGCCGAAGTGGTGTTCGTCGGGCTTGGGCATCATCTCCTTCGCCTCGCCGAACTTGTCGCCCTCGTCGACGATCCGCTTCAGATTCCACTTCGACCACTCTGCGCCGGGGTAGGCCACGCCGACCCAGATGACCGGCTTTGTCCCGGTGAAGTCGACGGCCATGCGGAGATCAAACTCGGGGAACGTCCCCTCTTTCCGCTTCTTGATCCACGGCGGCGGGAACTCCATCACCAGCTCTTCCACCCCCTCCTTGCTGAAGCGGTGGAGCCGCGCCGCCCGCATCCGCGCCGGGAAGTTGTAGCCGTACTTGTAGCGGCCCTTCTGGAGCCCGGCGAGGACGTAGACCTGCCCCGTCTTTGGATGCACGGCGGCCTGGTGGGGCCACTTGACCTTGATGCTCTTGATCACCCCGCCGCTCGGGTTGTAGACGGCGACGTTCTCGCCGCGGTAGTTGCAGACGTACAGGTTGCCTTTGGCGTCGCACACGAGCCCCTTTGGCTCGCTGACCGAGAAGCTGGGGCCGCCGCGGTTCTCGTCGTCGCCGGTAAAGATTTCCGCCGGGCCGTCGCTGTCGAGCAACAGCTTGTAGACCGCCTGCCGGTACGAGAGCTTGCGGGCGTCGTCGCCGCGGTAGCCGGCCATGGCGCCGGCCATGTAGACCGCCTTGCCGTCGGGCGACGCGGCCAGGTAGAGGCGGCCGTCGTCGGCGTGGGTGGTGAGCCGCTTGTCGAACGCGTCCGACCGCACCGAGCCGTCCGTACCGATGATGGTAATGTTCCGTGCGTAGCGGCTGGGGCCGGGAAGGATCAGCTCGCCCCTGGGCGTGATGGCCATCGAGCCGACGATGCCGCCCGGCAGGCCGTAGCCGCGCTGGAAGTAGACCGTGCCGTCCTTGAGCGTGACCGGCTCCAGTCCGTCCAGCTTCTCGATCGGCATGTCGCCGGGCGCGGGGACGATCTGGCGCAGGTACTTCCCATTGCGGTCGAGCACGCAGATGCCGCGGGAGCACAGCACGTACACCTCGCCCTTCTTGCCCACCGCCATGGCGTGGATGTTGCCGAGCCAGCGGCGGTTGTGCCCGAGGTTGCGGTCGAACTTCGCCGTCGTGCCCAGGCCGACGCGGACGGTGTACTTGCCGGCGGGAACCGCCTTGCCGTCGTCGTCCATCCCGTCCCACACAAGCGACTGGGCGAGCGAGCTGGGCTGGAGCGGCGCCGGGGCATTCTTCCCGAGGACCCCTGCAGCAAGATGGCGGACCACCTTCCCCTTGGCGTCCGTGACGACCACCGCGACGTCGGTCGGCGCGCTGACGGCGAAGTCGATCCGGGCGCCATTGCCCTCGGGCGTGGCGACCGGCCTTTTCGTGAAGCTGGCCGGCGCGGCGAGAGCGCTTCCGGCGCACAGAACGAGCACAGGTAACGCGAGGATGATTCGGTTCATGGGCCAAGCTCCCGTTCAGATCGCGGCCGGGAGGGCCGGTCCGGCCTGCCCGGAGGGTAGCCGGAACCCCGCGCCAAGTCAAGCCTGCGACGACAGTCTGCGACGGAGGTCCAACCCTCGCGGGATGTGTGTGATCGGTTATGGTGCCGCCTCAGTCGTCGTCCGACGTCAGCCCCGGCCACTACGAGTCGTGACTCGACTTAGGATCAGATCGTTTATGAAGTGGCTGTGGGAACCGCCTCCCATTTCCAGTTTTCTAGAATACTAGAATGCTAGTATTCTAGAATAGTGGAAACGGCAGATGGCTGCCGTTCTTCGTCGCGCCCTCCAGCGAAGGGGCCGTGCCATACGGAGAGCCACTTCCGAGCGGCCAGCGAAGGGGCCGTGCCATACGGAGAGCCACTTCCGAGCGGCCCGCGAACTGGCCGTAGCCGCCCCGACATCCGTGTCATTGGCTGCCAGTCACCACGAGCCGCGGCCCAACGTCGAGCCGAAACACTACAAGTGGTCGCTCAAAGCAGATCACACGATTGACGGCCCGGTCACGCGCACGTCACGCTTGCACACCCTCGCGGACCATATGAAGCGCAAGCCGTGGCGGGGCGGCGCGGTATACTATCTACGGGCGGGCTGCAGCGGGCGGCCCGATCACTGCGGGGGTGAGGAGGTCCGGATGATGCGCCGCGTGCTGCCGTTATTGCTGATCCTGGCCGTGTCGTGTACCGGCGTCCCGCGTTCCTCTGAGGACGCACGCCGGGCAGATGCGGTCCTCAGGCGCAAGCTGCCCATGGCCCGTGGGAAGGTCGACGCGTGCGACCTCGCTATGCATCTCTCGAGCCACTTGCACCTGAGCACCATCCTGTACCGGCCGCATCCGGATGACGAGAAGAACATTACCATCGAGGAAGGCGAGTTCACGCTGGGCGCGGTGCTTCAGGCCATCTCGGAACAGGCCGGGCTGGCCTGCGGCGTGTCGCACGGGGCGCTGTACGTCGGCCCAGCGGCGCCGCTGGAGCGGGCCAGGAGCATGGTGGCTCCGCCGGCGTTCGACCAGGCCCCGCTTCGCCGCTTGCTCGACGACAAGGTCAGCTTCTGTTGGCCCGGAGGGGGCATGCCGTTAGTCGACATGACGAGCTTCTTGGGTCGGCTGTTACGCCCGGTCAAGATCGTGTCCCGCGTGGACGCCGACCGCCTAGCGGGAGAGCACGCGCTGGTGCTGATCGATGAGCTGCCGTTCAGAGACGCGCTGTTGTGGCTCGCCGTCCTCTCCGATACCCGCCTCGAGGTGGCCGATGGCGTGATCGCGTTCGTCGCTCTCGACGCCGGGAAAAAAACTCCAGAAAGTGGCCCAAATCGACACCGCTGAGTGAACAAAACGGCCGCGACATGCGTCTATATAGGTAGAGGAATCCCTGTACCTATTCCACTGCAACCTGGGCCGAAGCAGCAGGGAGGTGAAATCTGCGCTGGGCACAGACTCTGGATTGCGGATTGGGGATTTCGGATTGTGGTTTGGGCAGGCGGCGGGGAATTTGCGCTAGGTGCAGATTTGGTGTTTCAGGATGATACATGAAATCTGCGCCGAGCGCAGATCCTGTTGACCTTCGTGTTCTTCGTGGTAAGTAATGTAGTCCGGCCGCGCTTGCGCCGGGCGCGATGAGACGCTAAGATGTGCCTTGTTTGCTCGACCACAGTAAAGGAGCGTTCGTATGAGTGTCGACGTGGTGTGGTGTGACGAGTTCGTACGCCTCAGCCCGCAGACGGGTGCGGCGATCGACGGCAACGGGCAGCGGCCGCTGGCGCCGCCGGTGCGGCTGGCCTCGGCCCGCAATGAGTTCGCGAGCTTCCAACTGCTCGTCGGGCCGGTGAAGCGGGGCGCGACGGTCACGGTGAGGGCCGGCGCGCTCACCCTTCGACAGGCTCAGGGCAGGAGGGCGGGCAAGGCCCGTCTGTCGCCCGGGCAGTACGACGTGTTCGTCGAGTGGTACCAGCCCTACGACGGCGTGTGGTACCCCGAGGTCTGCGTACCGCAGCGGATTGTGGGCGGATCGACGCCCGACCTCCGGGTGCAGAACCGCGTCCGCGGCCAGAAGTACGTCGGCTTCTGGGTCGACCTGTTCGTGCCCGCCCACGCGAAGCCGGGCGAGTACGCGGGCGGCGTGACCGTCCGCGTCGACGGCGAGACGACCCAGGTCCCCGTCGAGCTGGCCGTCAGCAAGGCCCACATCCCGGTCGACTGCTGCCTCGACGTGTCGATGAACAATTACGCGACGGTCATCTCGCGCGGCTGGCAGGAGTTGCGGGACGACCCGGACCGGCTGACCACGGCAAAAAACCTGCGCTGCGAGCGCGGCGTTTTCCGCACGGCCCACGACCACCGGATGTTCTTCCACTACCTGCCCTACGGGCATTCGGGCTACGTGCCGCCGACGTTCGCCCCGCCGCTCGACGGCGAGGGGCCGAAGAAGCGGGTGGCGAGCTGGCGGGACTGGGACGCGCACTGGGGCCCGTACTTCGACGGCAGCGCGTTCAAGGGCACCCGCCGCGGCGCGGTCCCGGTCAAACGGTTCTACTTGCCGCTGAACCTGTGCTGGCCGGCCGACTTCCTCAAGTACGGCCAGCCCGGCTACGAGGCCGAGTGGCGCGCCGTCGGGAAGCAGATGGTCGAGCACTTCAAGAAGAAGGGCTGGACGAAGACGCGGTTCGACATGTTCCTCAACCACAAGCAGCGGTTCCGCTACTTCCCGTGGGACACCGAGGAGGTGCGGTTCCTGGAGGACAACGAGAACCACCGCTACTTCCGCCGGCTGTGGGAAGGGACCTACGACCGCAAGTCGACAAAGCCGGTCACGTTCGACTACACGCTCGGCACGACGTGGACCTACGGCCACGACATCAAGAGCGACCTGAACGAGTTCATCGACCTGTACATCGCGGGCACGTCAGGGATCACGTGGGAGTTCGACTGGATCCCGAAGCTGCACGCGAAGGGCCGGCAGCTCATGTCATGTACCAACAGCGGCTCGATCCCGGTATCCACGCGGGCGCCGGCGTTTGTCCCGCTCCAGATGTGGATGCTGGACATCGACGCCTATATGCCGCGTTGGTGCACGACAGGCGGGTTCGGGCCGCGGGGTGTGCTCGGGCTGTCCGATGCGGGCGCCACGACGTTCCTGTACTCCGGCGCCCCGTTCGGCTCGGAGGAGACGTTCGCCTCGCTGCGGATGAAGGTGCAGCGCCAGGCGCTCCAGATGGTCGACGAGCTCCAGGTCGCGGCGGACAAGGCGCGCGGCGGCAAGCGCGCGGTGCAGAGGAAGGTGGACAAGCTGCTCGGCATCCCGCACGTGTCGTGGCTGACGCGGAAGCCGAAGTACGTCGAGAAGAAGCTGCCCAAGGATTGGATCGGCGCCGATTTCGCGACCGAGGAACCGCCCGTGGCGGGCTGGGAGAAGTTCTCGACCGACCAGTTCCGCGCGGTCAAGGCCCTGGCGGCTCGGCTCGTGGCAGGAGGGAAGTAACCATGACGACCAAGCGAAAACGACTGACCCTGGCCGAAGTGAAGCAGGAGCTAGCCGATGTGGCCCGGATCGGCCAGGCGTTTGTGGACGGCGACGCGTGCCGCAGGCTGTGGACGCCGGACGCTCAGACGTTCATGACCGGGGACGACATGAACTACGACAACGCGGTCACCGTGCCGGTGAAGAAGACGCTGCTCCGGCTGGAGCGGTTGAGCCGGGTGGCGTGTTCGGTGGCGCTGTGGCGGCGGCGGCCGGACGTGCCCGACTCGGGCGAGGCGCTGCTGTTCGGCTCGTGCGGCACGCCCGAAGGCGCGAACAAGCCGACGAACCGTGGCTACGTGCCGCCGAAGATGACGCCGCAAATGAAGAAGGTCTTCCTCGAAGGCAAGAGCGCCTGGAAGGTGCGCCACAACCAGCCGGGCGTCCAGATCCTGATCGACCGCGGGCTCGACCAGCCGACCAAGGAGATCAACGGCAACGCGACGGTGCAGCTCTTCGTGCCGATCAGGGATTCGATGGGCGAGATCGCCGCGGCGCTTGAGGTCTTCACCGTCGCGACGGGGAACTGATCGCTTGGCCTGAGCGACTAGAAGTTCTCAAGCTCGCGAAGCACGGCCGGGCCGTCTTCAGTCCACTTCGGCTTCTTCCCCTTCTTGATGTCGTCGACGAACTTGTTGACGCGTACCATCAATAGGCGGAAGCGAGGCTCGGGCATGAACTCCACGTGGCTGTCGAAGAACACCACGTTGCGCCCGTCGCCGGAGAAGTTCCGCTTCTCCCACGCGAGCGGCAGATTCATCGGCGCTTCGGCCTCCGTCAGCTGGCGGCCGACCATGTCCAGAATGCTGTCGTAATCGGAATAGAACTCCCCTTTCCTGGGTTTTCGGGAACTGGACGGATGGATGAACAGCTTGGGCTCTCCGATAATCTCCTTGTCCATCAGCGCCTTCAGGGATGGCGGATAGGTAGTGTTGCCACCGTGTTTGAGCAACCAGAGCTGCGCCGCTTTCGCGATCTGCTTCATATTGCTGGCGCTCCTGACCTTTCGGGCCTCGCCGCGGGCGCGGCCGAGCGCGGGCAGGAGCATGCCGGCGAGGATGGCGGTGGTGGCGATCCCCCCGGCCTCCCTCATCACGGGCGGGGTCGGCAGGCCGATGGGCGAATAGGACTCCCACAGCATGCCGTCCGGGAGCGGCCGGCACCCGGCGGTGCAGCCGAACAGGTGCCGTGTGATGACGTTCGACGGCGGGAGCTTGGCCGGGTCGGGGCAGAGCGGCTGGAACTCCGGCGGCACCGCCTTCAGCAGCCCGGCCACCCACGGGGAGAGACGGTACACCTGGCCGATGAACGCCTTCGAGTCCGCGTAGTAGATCACGGACGCGCCCGGGCCGATCTTTGCGCGAACCGCCTTGAAGTCCGCGTTGTCGAGCAGGCTGCCGGCGGCCGACATCCCGGTGAGGTACCCCTTGAGCGCCATCGGATACGTGGCAAACACGGCGTAGTCGCCGACCATCGCGTAGCAGGGCTGGATGAACATCGGCAGGCCCGTGCCGTCGACGTACGTGATGGTGTGCTTCTGGTACTCCAGTGTGGAGAGCTTGAGCTCCAGGTTGCGCAGGGGGCCGACCCCGGGGATGCTCTTTGCGGCCACCGACAGCAGCGACGCCAGGCAGGCCTTGAACTTCGCCGGGTTTTTCAGCTTGACGGCCGCGATGAGCGGCGGCTCGAATACTGCGACCTCGCCGCCGAGGCTGTCGATGAAATCCTTGCGCAGGTCGAACCCGAGCACTTGGTTGACCTTTGCCAGCTCGTTCTCCACATCGCGCCGCTCCACGGGCGTCTTGGCCACCTGCGAAACGACGAAGTCCCAGAACGCGCCGAAGTCGCCGGATGCGGCGTAGAAGAACTGGGCGTCCCTCGGGGCCAGCTTGATGACGGCCGGGTCCAGCGGCTTGCCGGCCATCAGCTTCATCAGGCCGGTCCGCTCGCCGGGCGAATAAATGAACAGCGACGCGCGGAAACCCTTGCCGTCGGGCGCGACCGAAACCGAGACGGACCGGACGTTCGCCAGTCCGAACTCCGGACCCTCCAGGGTATTCCTCAGCTCGGCGGGCATGAACAGTCGCAGCGTCCGCATGAGCGATGCGTGCGCGTAGTGGACGAGGAGGACCTCATTGCCGCCGGTGATCGCGCTGACCCGCTGGAATTCCTTCAGCCCGGCGATCTTGGTGGAATTGGCGTCCAGCGCTTTCCTCAGCGCGCCGGCCGTCCCCAGAAGGAAATGGCCTTGGGTCGTCGCATAACCGACAGGCACGCCGTTGATGTTCGCAGTCTGGACGTCGACGCCGGCCACCTTCGCGGGCTTGAACACGTCGGGCGGCACGCCGGCCTTGGTCTTGATGTATTCGAGGAGCACGCTGACGGCCTTCGCAGCGGGGCTGTCCGCCTTGCCGACTTCAATGATCAGCAGCAGCTCCGGCTGCGGCGGCCCCATCTCGACCGGGGGCGGCGCCAGGCCGACGACGGCGAGGCCGATCTTGGTCTGAAGAAGCGGCATCAGGACGTCCGTATCGAGTTCGCCCTTCTTCATTGCCTCCTGGGCGAGGAGCTTCTTCAGCGCGGCCACCGGGCCCTGGAAGACGGCCCTCAGCTCCGGCTCATTCAGGATGCCGTGCAGGGCGGTCTTGCTGCACGCCGGATTGTTGCCGTCGTAGGCGATGACCAGCATGGACTCCGCGGGGATCCACTTGGCCAGCGGGTTCACGGTGACTGGCTCGCCGGCCGTCGCAGCCGCCGCACCCAAGAGCGTAACCAGAGCCAATGTCGCCACGACCCGTTTCATTTCCTGTCGCATGTCCGGCCTCCTTTAACTGGTCCGATGAACTCCCAAGCCGACATCTTTATAGCCGAACGGCGCAAAAAGGGAAGAACTTTCTTGCCAAGTTGATACCCCAGATGCAGCCGTTCAGGTTGGCCATTGCCACGCGCGGGCCTGTTCTGGTTCTGCTACTCCTCCCGGGTGAGCGAGCGGAGGGCGTCTTTGATCATGTTCCGCTCGTAAGTCGACTTGGCTTTGTCCAGGGCCTCGCCCAGCTCGTCCACGACCGAGATGTCGTCCAGAGCCTTGAGTGCCGTCACTACGTTTCGCCGCACGTACTCGGACTTGTGCTTGAGGCCCTGGGCGATCTGCTTGGCCACGGGCGGGATGTCCTTTGCGCACTTTCTCAGCGCCTTGGCAATGGGCTCGACGGGGGAAGGCGGCCGGTCACTCACGACCACAGTCGCCAGCGGCTTGACGGCGCGGGCGTCGGGAACCGCGGTGAAGTAAGCCACGAGGTGGCTCATCGCGTCGCCGCGCCGCTTGGGATCGTTCAGCAGCGCCAGCATGGCCTCCAGCGCCGCCTTGTCGGGTTTGGCCGCGAGCAGGCTTGCCGACTCGCGCACGACGAAACTGTCGCCGATCTTGAGCAGCGGGATGAGGTGCTTCGGCGCGACCGGCTCGCGGCGGGCGCGCAGCACCACGGCCCGGCCGGCCTGCGCTTGCACCCCGGCGTTCTTGTCGCCCAGGGCCTTGGGTGCGAGCTTCAGCAGGTCGTCGGTGGGCAGGCTCTGCAAGGCGCGGGCGGCTGCGAGCCGCACGTCCTCCTTCTCATCCGCCAGCAGCGCGGACACCACGTTCGCAAGCTCGCCCTTGGGGATGGACCTCGGCAGGTTCAGTGGCGGTCGGTAGCCGGGCCGGTGGAAGCGCGGCGACGCCGGGTCGGGCTGAAGCATGAGCCGCACGGCGCGGACCAGCGGCTCGTCCTTGGCGCCGGCGGACACGATGACAGAGTAGGCCCGGTCGCGGCTGATCCACCAGGTCTTGTACCTCTTCTCGTCGCACTTGTCCCCCAGCACCTTCAACATCGGCTCGATGACGGCCGCGTTCTTCATGTTCAGCAGGGTTCGGAACGCGTCATGGGCATGCTTCTGCTCCCGGGCCAGGCGCGCAATCAGCGGCTTCATTGCCCGCTCCGGCGCCGTCCCGGCCATCCGGGCCTCCGCCGCCCAGCGGACCTCGTCCGACTTGTCCCTCAGCAGCTCCTCGAGGAGGCCGACGTACTTCTCCTTCTCCGTCTTGGCCATGTTCTGGAGGCGGTCGAGCGCCCGGGTGCGCCGGTCGTCCGACAGATCGGTCCGCCGGACGAGCGCGAGCCAGCCGCCCTGAGGCAGACTGCGCCGGTAAGAGAGCTGCCGGAGGATCTCTTGGTCCTTTGTCGCCTTGGCCAGCTCGACCACCGCTCCCTCGTCCAGGCAGTCCAGGTAGCGGGCGGTGAGCCATTGCTTCCGGTTCCTGTCCTGGGCGCCGTCGAGGTGCTTCTTGATCGCCGTGACCGCGGCGGGGGTCCTGATCTGCACGAGAGCATTCACCGCGGCGTTGGACGTGTTCTCCTCCGCGTCCGGGGAGTCGAGCACCTTGGCAAGGGCGGGCACGGCCGAGACCAACTTGGCGCTGCCGACCGTCAGCACGGCCGGGTACCTCAGCCTGGCGCTCTGCCCGATGGCCTCGACGAGCGCTTTCTCGCCCTTCGCTCCGAGCTTGGCAAGGATGTTCAACTGATAGAGCGCCCGCTCGAGGTTGCGCCGACCAAGCTTGACCGCGCCCGGCAGTTGCAGGTCGTAGCGGCATTCGGCGAAGGCCCGCGCCATCAGCAGCCGGGCGTCGACGTTCTCTGGTTCCGCCGTCAGGATCGTGTGGAGTTGCGCCACGGCCGCGGCGTAGTCGCCGATTCTGACGAGCTTCTCGGCTTTGTCGACGTCCGCGGCGAAGGCCGCCCCAGCCAGCATTGCCAACGCCACGGCCGCCACACCCGTTCTTCTCAACATCTGGCTTCCTCCGAGCGCGCTCGCTTCAGCTTTGAGATCGTTCAAGAGGCCGCTTTGCTGCGGACAACTTAGCGCAATCTGTTCGACCCGGCAAGCCTTGACGACGGGCCTGGCGCAGGCTGTGGAGGCGGTTGCGGTTTGAGAGGGCGCGCTGACGTGCTCAGGGAGTGGCGCCGGGCGGCGTAGTCTGTGAGGAAACGGCAGCGGGGACCGTTGTCGCCGGCCGTTCGGCGGGCCTGCGGGGTCGCTCGTCGTCTTCCGTGTCTTGGGTGGTTTCGGGGGCGTATATGTAGCCCAGCACCATGGCCAAGATGCCCGCGATGATGCACAGGACCACAACGAAGTTCCTGGTGGCACGACTCACGTCTCAGTCCTCACAGCCCGGCGAGCCGCATTGTAGCATCCGGCATCCCCGAATCAAGCTCTTTCTGGCGGGGCTACTTGACGACCTTCTGGAGGTAGGCGGCGGCGCGGCCGATGTCCTTCATGTCGGCCGCCAGAAACAGCTTGTCGCCGGATCGCAACTCGCGCATACCACGCGGGATGACGAACTCTCCGGTCGCTTCGCGGTAGACGCCGGCGATAACGCACGCCTTGGGGAACTGGGCGTCCCCGGCGATGTCGGCCACGGTCTTGCCGTGAGCGACGGAGTTCTCGGGGATCACCGCGATGGTGAGCGACGCCTTGCCGCCGCCGAGGCTCGCCACCTGCCGCAGTTGCGGCTGTTCGATCTCCAGGGCGAGCTGGTTGACGAACAAGTCGACCACGTTGATGATCTTCGTGACCCCGGCGGTCCGGTAGGCGGCTTCGTATTTCTCGTTGCGCATTCGGGCGATGATGCGCGGTACGCCGAAGTACCGGGCCAGGACCGCGAAGGCCAGGTTGTCGGCGTCGTGCGGCGTCACCGCGGCGGCGACGTCGGCCTTGTTGAGGCCCGTCTCCTCCAGCACGTCGATGTCGGTGGCGTTGCCGAACCGGACCAGGGCTCCCGTGCGGGCGGCGATGCCCTCGCACACGCTGCGGTCCTGTTCGACCACGACGACGTCGTGCTTGTGCGCAATGAGCGCCCGCGCCAGCGACTGCCCCACCCCGCCGCCGCCTGCGATCACGATGTACATGCGAGACCTCCGGTTTCGACTCCAGATTCTGAACTCGTTCTCACCGCAGCTTGAGCATCGCGAGCGCGATGACGGCGAACGCGGCGGAGAGAATCCACAATCGCACCGTCACCTTGCTCTCGCTGATGCCGCGATGAAGCAGCGACGAATGGAACGGCGCCCGAAACAAGACGCGCCGGCCCAGCAACTTCAAGCCAATATAATCCTGAATGAAGGCGGATGCAATCTCGATGATAAACACGCCGCCGGCGATGATGAAGATGCCTTCCTGGCGGATCAGCACGGCGATCGACCCGAGGAGCGCCCCCAACGCGAGTGCGCCGGTGTCGCCCATCATCACCGTTGCGGGGAACGCATTGTACCAGAGAAACCCGGCGCACGCTCCGGCGCCGGCGCAACACAGCACGGCCAGCTCGCCGGCGCCGGCGAGGTGCTGGTTCACCTCGTATCCCAAGTGGTCGATGCGGGGGAAGAACTGGAGGAACGGTGCGTGGGCAGGGTGTCCGATGATGTACGCGAAAACAGCGAGGACCAGGAACACGAGCATCGCCGGGACAGTCGCCAGGCCGTCCATGCCGTCGGTCAAGTTCACGGAGTTCGTCGACACGATCACGAACAGCACGATCAGAGGGATGCCGGCCCAGCCGATGTAAAGGCCCCATTTGATGAACGGGAGGTAGATTGACCCGCGAACGTCCTCGAACGCGATGGGCGAGACAGTTTCGCTGAGCAGTGCGACGCCCAGCAGGAAGCCGAGGGCAATCTGCGCCGCATATTTGGTCTTGCGGGACAGACCTCGGTCGCTGCCCTGGTGCCGAAACTTGGCCAGGTCGTCGCCGAGCCCCAGCAGCCCGCCGCCCAGCCCGATCGCCAGTGCGATGAGGACGAACGTGTTGGTCGGGTCGCACCACAGCCCGGCCGAGACAACCGTCGCGGCGATGAGCACCAGGCCGCCCATCGTGGGGACGGCCGACTTGCGGCCCGAGTCGAGTTGGCTGTAATGGCGGGCCTGCTCGCGGACACCTTTGCGCCGCATCAGCCGGATGAACCAGGGCATCAGGGCGAAGACGAACAGAAAGCCCGTGGCCGCGGCGCACATCGCACGGAACGGCTGGTACCGGAACAGCCGCAGGAACCGCAGGATGGTGTCCGGATCGTGAAACCATTTGTATAGGAGGTAGAACATCGCTGCCTGTCTGTCGTTTGTGCGCCGCCGGGCGGCCCCGACGCTATGGAACGTCCGTCATGGGGCGGTCCTTCTCAGCCATCCTTGTTTGAGGTGGAAGTATCGACGTCTGAGCGACTCGGGAGACGGAAACGGCCGGCCTCTCGCCGTCAGATCAGCCAGCTCCAGAATGCTCTGCCTGAACACCGATTTGGTGGCGGCCCCCTCGGCCAGGAGATCAAGCCGGCGGATGAGGTCCGCTGCGGCTTCGTCCAGGTCCATCCGGCGCGCCCCCATTTCCAGCACGGCGATGGCGGCCTGGTGACGCACCAGCCAGGGCCCTTCGGAGGCCAGGGCCGCAAGTGCGTCGAATCCCGATTGACCCACGGCGATTCGGCCGAGCGCCTGGGCGATCGATGCCCGCACCTCGATGTTCTCTTCCTCGGCCAGCGCGTCAAGCAGCTTGTGTTCCAGCTCGGATGATTCCTCGCACAGCAGGGCGAGCGCCCGTGCGGCCTCCGCCCGCACCTCCCAGTACCAGTCGCCAAGTGCCTGGCACAGCGCGGCGACGGCCTCCGGAGTCCGCAGGCCGACCGTCGGCAGCATCTCCGCACAGTTCCGCCGGACGATCCCGGCTTCGTCGCGTTCGACCAGCTTGACCACGAGCGTGTCGTACAGCTCTTCGCAGGATGTGCGGGCGATGATCTTCACCGCACAGTTGCGGACCTCCCACGAGTCGCTCTCGAGGAATCTCCGGACGCGCTGCACGACGCCGTTCGTCGCCTCGGTGACCGACCGCAGCATGCGCTGCGCCTCCGCCAGCTCCGCCCGGTAGCGCCGCGGATGAAGCAGCACCTTGATATTGCGGCAGATCAGATTCAAGTGTCGGGTCCCAGGTCCAGGGTCCGCGCAAACCGGATCCGCTTCCAGATCGGCGGATGACTGAACAGGAAAATCTCGGCCAGCTTGTTCGGACGGACGTCGGCCAGGTTCATTGCGCCGAGCTTCTTCATGGCCGATATGAACGGCTCGCGTGCGCCGGTGCTGCGCAGCGCGTACTCGTCGCTCTGCACTTCGCGCCGGCGGCTGTACCACTTCTCGAACGGCATGACCAACAACTGAATCCCCGCCAGGACCGCGACCAGTATGGGAAACGTCTCGGGGTTGGCCACACGGCTGGCGACGGACCTGGTGACGGGCTCGATGCCCAGTGCGGCGGCCGCTCGGTGCAGCACCAGGCTGCCGGCGTACAGGCTGGCCACGCACAAGGCGCTGGCCAGGACGAGGCCCTTCATCACATGCCGGTGCACGACGTGGCCGAGTTCATGCGCGAAGACCGTAATGATCTCGTCGTGGGTGAATTCTGCGAGGAGGGTGTCGCCCAGGACCACCCGCCGCGTCGAGCCGAGCCCGACCACTGCGGCGTTTGCTTTCTTCGTCTCGCGTGAGAGGCCGATGCGGAACGCGCCGCGCAGCCGGATTCCCGCCGTTGCCGCCAGGCCGCGGAGCTTCGACGCAAGCTCCTCGTCGGCGATCGGTTCGAGCTTGTAGAAGATGGGGATCAGAATCCGGGGCGCGAACTTCGTGAGGACGTAGGTGAACAGGATCCACACGAGCGACGCCGGCAGCCACCAGGTCTGGGGCCATTGGCGGAGCATCGCGTAGAAGGCGAGCACGAGTGGGGCCGCGATGACGAACGACAGCAGCCATTTCTTGAGGCGGCGCTTTGCCCAACGGTCCAGGGCCTGCGTCGACAGCCCGAACTGATGCTCGAGCACGTATCCGCCGTAGAAGGACAGCGGCAGCGAGACGAGCAGGTACGCGAGCGAGAAGCCGGCGAAGTAGAAAAAGACGGCCCCGAGAAAGGCGTTGGGGCCGGCGATCTCGCGGGCACGGTCCGCGAAGGCCGACGAGCCGCCAGCGATCATGGCCGCCAGAAACGCGACGCCGACCGCGAGGTGCGCGAAGAAGAGGAGGTAGCGCCGACGCGCGTAGCGCTTGACCTCCTTGACGGTACGTTCGACGAGCTTGACACGTTCGCCACGTTGGCTGTCGGACATCAGGGGGGCTCAAGAAAATGCCGCAGTCCTGGAACAGGGCTGCGGGCTCGTGCATCGATCTTGAAGTAAACCCGAAACATGCTAGCAACGCCGCTCAACCGCCGCAAGCTTTATTTGTGCGCGGCGGCGCGAACCGGTGCCGGCTTCGGCGGCGCGGGAGCAGTCGTGCGAGGTTGCGCGCGGGGGCTATCGAGGATGGAGGAGCGACGGGGATGCCGCCGTCAGTTGGCGTTGCGGCCGCTGACGGTGCCGAACGTCCACAGGAGGATCCGGGCGTCCATCAGCCACGACATTCTCTTGACGTAAACCAGATCGTACGTGAGCTTGTTTCTGACGTCGATCAGGTTCTCGTCGTACTTGTAGCGGACCTGGGCGAGGCCGGTGATGCCGGGCTTCACCGCGAGGCGCTGCTCGTAGTTCGGGATCTCCCGGCGGAACCGGTTGACGAAGAACGGTCTTTCAGGCCTGGGTCCGATCAGGCTCATCTCGCCGCGGAGCACGTTGATGAGTTGGGGGAACTCGTCGATGTGGGTCTTGCGGAGGAAGCTGCCGAGCCTGGTGATGCGGCTGTCGCGCTTCCTGGCCCAGACGGGGCCGGTTGCCTTTTCGGCGCCGAAGCGCATGGTACGGAGCTTGATGATTTGGAACAGCTTTCCGCCCTCGCCGACGCGGACCTGCCTGAAGAATGCGGTGCCCTTGCTGGTCAACTTGGTGAGCGCGGCAAAGAAGAGCGTGACCGGGCCCAGGATGATCAGCAAGAGGGAAGCCCCGAGAATGTCGAGGGCTCGCTTGATCTCTCGGAAGCCGCGGCGGGCAAAGCGGAGCGTCAGCCCCGTGAGTCCTCCGCCCATCACTGCCATTGTGATCGGCTCTGGCATTTGGGTTTCCTTTCCCTTAGCAACGTCCGGCTGTCAATCCACTGGAAACACTGCAAAATGTATGCCTGCCAGGAGAGAAAAGATCGCAGGATGGGAGGCGGGCGCATAACCGGTTGGAGTTCAGGGAGTTACGGCAGAAGTTTTTCGGGCAAGGGGTGCCTGGGAGATGGCCCCGCAGGGCGCTGGTGTTGCGAAAACGCAACGCCCAGCCGGGACCGGATGGCCAAGGCAGGGGTAAGCGCTTGGCTCGCTTGTGGTTACGCCATGTCGCTCTGCGTAAACACGCGATGCGACGATGTGGTATTCTGGCGACACGCGCTGCTTGCCATCAGCCGAGCTGGTCCGTCAAGTCGGGAGTTCAGCCAAGGCGCCTGTTCCAAGCAGCGTCCGGCTGAGCCGAGGCACAGCCGCCGCCCCTCGGGACGCTCCCTCAGCTCCGCAGTTCCTGCTCGTCGGCCTAGCGCTCTTCGTCTTCCCAGAGCAGCCCTTCGAAGGACTGAAGCTGGATCGTGGGGCGCTGCTGGAACTGTAGCGCTATACCGTAAATCCCTTGTTCCAGATGGACTTCGGGCCACGAGCCCACCACGCGGTCCGGATGCAGTTGCTCGACCCGACGGACGATGCCTGAGCCGACAAGCGTCAAGTTCGGCTTGTCTTCGCCCTGGCGCGCTGGCACACCGAGCCGAACCCATAACGGGTCGGCAGGCGTTACCTGCCCTGCGGGTGCCTCGAAGTACAGCCCGCCGGAGCTCACGTTGTGTGTCACGCCGTCGAGCGCTGCCAGGTTATCCTCTGGCTTCACGGAGAACTTTACAGGCAGCGTGAGTTCGAGCCTCTTGTCTCGCCGCTTGTCAGTTCCACGAGATGCCATCAGACCTCCTCCGCGCACGGATTCCTCTCATCCGAAAACCCTCCCAAATCCCGCTGCTTCGCGCTTTCACCGGGCACCCTAGTCCACAGCAATTTCTGTGCCATCACAGTAGGACAAGCGCGGGCAATTTCGCCCACCTCATAAGTCGTTGTGCCTTTGGGACTTCTGGAGTTGACGCCCCGACGTGCTGAACGAGGCCGTGCCCGGCCGCCGTTTTCATGTGGCCTGTAGACAACATTGGCCGCTGTTGCTGTGTGAAAAAAAACACATGTCGCTTCGCAGCAACCGATCCGTTGCGTTGCGCTGCATTGCGCTGGCGCGCCGCGTCACTGGCCCACTTGCTGTCAGGATTGGGGGGGCTTCTTCCTCCGTTTCTGTCCGGCGTGGATGAGCCCGTACTCGATGGCGTCGAGCAGAGCCTGATAGCTTGCCTCGAGGATGTTGTGCGAGACGCCGACAGTGCCCCACTTCTGCCGGCCGTCGCTCGACTCGATCAGCACCCGCACGTCGCTTGCCGTCCCGTAGGAGCTGTCCAGCACGCGCACCTTGTAGTCGGTCAGGACGATGCTCTTGATGTCCGGGTAGAACTCCGACAGGGCCTTCCGGAGGGCGTTGTCGAGAGCGCCGACGGGGCCCTTGCCTTCGGCGGCGGTGTGAACTTCGCGGTCTCCCAGCCTGACCTTGATGGTGGCCTCGGACGTGATCTCGCCGCCCTCGCGCCGCTCCGAGATGATGCGGAATCCGCAGTCATGGAAAAGCTCTTTTCTGCCGCCGAACGTCTTTCTCATCAGCAGTTCGAACGAGCCCTCGGCTCCCTCGTACTGGTATCCCTTGCTCTCCAGGTCCACCAGCTCATCGGTCAGCTTGTTGATTTCGGGCGAATCCTTGCTCAGCCGGCTCCGATACTTCGACGCGCGGTCGAGCATGGAGGCGCGGCCGGCCTGCTCGGAGATTAACAGGCGCCGGCGATTCCCCACGGACTCCGGCGCGATGTGCTCGAAGGACATGGGCTCCTTGAGCACCCCGTCGATGTGCATTCCGCCTTTATGGGCGAACGCGCTGTCGCCCACGTAGGGCAGGTTCCTGGGATGTGCCAGGTTTGCCAGCTCGCTGACGTAGCGCGAGAGATCCCGCAGCTTGGTGAGTTTCCGCTTGCCGATGGCGTGGACGTGCAGCTTCAGTTCGAGCCCAGGAATGATGGAGCACAGGTCGGCGTTGCCGCACCGTTCCCCGTACCCGTTGATGGTGCCTTGCACGTGGCAGCAGCCGTGTTCGACGGCGACCAGCGAGGTCGCGGCGGCCATCCCCGCGTCGTTGTGCGTATGGATGCCCAGCGGGGCGTCAAATCGGGCGCGGACGACATCCACCATATCCGTGATCTCGCCGGGCAGACATCCTCCGTTGGTGTCGCACAGCACCAGGATGTCGGCGCCGCCGTTGAGTGCCGCTTCCAGCGTCCGGAGGGCGTATTCCGCGTTGAGCTTGTACCCGTCGAAGAAGTGCTCTGCGTCGCAAATCGTTTCGAGGCCCTGGGCTTTGGTAAACGCGCAGGAATCCTCGATCATCCTCAGGTTTTCGGCTTCGCTGGTTTTGAGCACCTTGCTGACGTGGAGAACCGAGCTCTTGCCGAAGATCGTGGCGACGGGCACGCCCGCCTCGACCATGCTGCGGAGACCGGGATCATCCTCCGCTTTCCGCCTCGGGCGGCGGGTGCTCCCGAACGCGGCCAGCCTGGCGTGTTTGAGGCGCACCGCCTTGGCTTTCCGAAAGAACTTGGCGTCCTTCTTGGTCGCAGCGGGAAAGCCGCCCTCGACGTAGTCGAATCCCATCTCATCAAGGCGCTGGACGACGAGCAGTTTGTCCTCGGCCGAGAAAACGATACCCTCGCCCTGGGCCCCATCCCGCAGGGTGCAGTCGTAGATCGACACGTGTGTCATGGCGCACTCACTCCGTTCCCTGGCACCGGCGGCGCACGGCACCACCGAGTACCCCGTCGATTCTAGCCGCTCCGTGGGCCGAGTTCAAGTTTGCTTAGGCACAAGCCTTTGCGCCGCAGACGCATAGACGCATGGCCGGGGGATTCCTGTCCGTCGATTTGTCGGCGAGCTAGCCGGCCTTGATGCTGCTGACGTTGATGCTGAGCTTCTTGACGCGGTGCCAGAGGCTACGCTCGGATATGCCCAAAAGCCTGGCGGCTTTGGACTGGACGCCGCCGGTGCTGTGCAAGGTCTCCACGATGATCTGTCTCTCCACGTCGTCGAGCGTGTGGTCGAGGGATTCGATCTGGTCGGGCAGGGTGTACTTGGGCTTCTGGGCGATTGACTGAATGGCTATGGGGAGGTGCTTGGGCGTGATGATGTCTTCGTCGGCCATCACCACGGCGCGGTGGACGCAGTTTTCGAGCTCCCGGACGTTGCCGGGCCAGTGGTACATCATCAGGAAGTCGAGGGTTTCCTTGGAGACGCCGGTGACGGTGCGGGTCATCTGCTCGTTGGCCTGCCGCAGGAAGTGGTCGACGAGCAGCGGGATGTCTTCCTTCCGGTCCCGCAGTGGCGGCACCACGATGGAGAAGACGTTGAGCCGGAAATACAGGTCCTCTCGGAACTGGTTCTCACGAACGGCGTTGGCGAGGTCCTTGTTCGTGGCGGCGATGACGCGGACGTCGATGCCGATGGTTTCGGTGCCGCCGACCAGCTCGAATTCCTTTTCCTGGAGGACGCGGAGGATTTTGGCCTGGGTGGTGAGGCTCATGTCGCCGATTTCGTCAAGAAAGATGGTGCCGGTGTTGGCGAGCTCGAATTTGCCGCTCTTCCGCTGCACGGCGCCGGTGAACGAGCCCTTTTCGTGGCCGAACAGCTCGCTCTCCAGCAGTCCCTCGGGGATCGCGACGCAGTTGAGCTTGACGAAGGGCTTGTCTTTCCGTGCGGAATGGTAATGGATGGCCTGCGCGATGAGCTCTTTGCCGGTGCCGCTCTCGCCGTAAATGAGGACGGTCACGTCGGTCTGCACCACCTTCTGGATCAGCTCGTAGACCTGCTGCATGGCACTGCTGTTGCCGATGATGTTCTCGAAGGCGAACTGCCGCCGGAGCTTCTGCTCGAGCTTTCGGATCTCCCGCTGGAACTGGCGTTTCTCGAGCGCCCGGCTGATCACGATGCTCATCTCGTCGATCTTGAACGGCTTGGTGAAGAAGTCGTAGGCGCCGGCGCGCATCGCCTCGAGCGCGTGTGGCTTGCGGCCGAACGCGGTCATGACGATGATCACGGCCCCGGGGTCGTGCTCCTTGAGCAGGGGAATGGCCTCGATGCCGCTCATGCCGGGAAGTTTGACGTCGAGAATGATGAGGTCGAACGCCCCCTTCTTGACGGTTTCCACGGCGGACTCCGCGTCACCGACCGCCACCGCCTCGTAGCCGCGTTTGGTGACGGCTTCCGTCAGGAAGAAGCGCATGTTCTCGTCATCATCAACGATCAGCACCTTCTCGGTCATATGCGGCGTCCCTCACATTCTCCTCGGCCGGGACCTGCGCCCCGGCCGGCTCGATGGGCAGTATTATGCTGAACGTGGTCCCGGAGTCCGGTTCGCTCTCCACTTCGATCTGCCCCGAGTGGGCCGTAATGATCTGGTGGGCGATGGGCAGCCCGAGACCGGTGCCTTTGGGTTTGGTGGTGAAGAAAGGCGTGAACAGTTTGTCGCGGTCTTCCGGGCTCACGTGCGGGCCGCTGTTCGCGACGGCAACCAGGACCTGTTCCGGGGCGCCGGGCTTCGTCGCCGTCCGCCTCCTCACCGAGACAGCCACGGTGCCGTTGTCCGGCGTGGCCTGAAACGCGTTGCGGACGATGTTGACGATGGCGCGGGCCAGCGTCTCGCGGTCGGCGCGAACGCAGATCAGCTCCGGCGTGTAGTCCTCGTGAAGTGCGACGCCGCGGCCCCGGTGTTCAAACGCACAGAACTGGACGCTCTCGCGGACCAGGTCCCGCACGTCGTGCGGCTCTACGTGCGTCATCGGCGGGTGGGAGAAGTCGAGCAGGTCCTCGACCAGCGTGTTGAGTTGGTCCATCGTGCGGAGGATGGTGCCGGTGTACCGTCGCTTCGGATCGTCCTCACGGAAGTCCTCTTGGATGAGTTCCACCAGCCCCTGGAGCGAGCCGAGCGGATTGCGGATCTCGTGTGCCATGCCGGCGGCCAGGCGGCCCAGGGAGGCAAGCTGGTCGGTGCGCTTGATCTGCTCGCGGAGCTGCTTGAGCTCCGCCAGGTTCTTGAACGTGAGCACGATGCCGCGGTGTCGGCCGCCTTCGCCCCGCAGCAGCGAGATGGTCACCCCCAGTGCGACCGTGCTGCCGTCTGACGTGGCGGCATTGACCTCGACCGAGGAGCGGGTCCGGTGCGCGGTGAGCGCCGAGATGATCATGTCGCGAAGTACGCGGTTCTCCGGGATGTTCGGAAACACGGCGCCGAAGTGCTGCCCGACGACCGCCTTGGCTTCGTAGTCCAACGTCTTCTCGGCCACTGCGCTGAAGCTGGTGACGGTTCCCGCCGAGCTGATCGTCATCATGCTGGCTTCCACGCTGTCGATGATGTGGCCGAGGAGCTTCTGCTCGTCGGTCCGCCCGGCTTCGGGCGCCGCTTCGGCGGGGGCGGTCTGCGGCCCGGCGCCGGCCCGGGGGTTGACCCGGATGATCCAGGCTATCCCGAACCCCGAGGCGACGCCGCAGGCCACCACGGCGATGACGAGCGGCACGAACGTGTCCGCCTCGGCGCCGGCGGGAACGACGTACCTGTGCACCACCCACACCGCCGCGCCGCAGGCCAGCGCGGTCAGGAGGATGACGACTGACATCAGCGGCCAGGGGTCGCGGGGTTCGGAACGTTCTTGCGGGTGCTCTCTCATGGCTGTACCGGTGTTCTGTGGTGGTATGTGGTCTTCCGCCCGCCGCCCGCTCTCACTCGGTCATAGCGTAGAGGAGTATGTTGGTGAGCAGTTTCTCGGCACTGTTCAACTCCAGCCCACGGCACGCAGCACACGGGAACCCCTCGAAAGCACAACCGAAATCGTACTTGCTGTACACCAACACCGCCCGGCCGTTCACCACAACTGCTTCGAGGAAGGGCTTCCTGTCCTCGGGTTTGGGCAGCTCCTTCTTTAGTATCGGGCGGTATTCCACGGTGTTTATGGAGTACTTGATTCGGAATACCTTGTGGTCCAGCGGCAGTCTTTCCAGGCCGTGCTTGGGGAAAATCTGCTTGATCAGGTCCCGGAATGCCCCGTCGAACCGGGTACGTCCACAGCAGGCGTCGGCCAGCACGAACCCGCCCCGGGCCACGTACTCGCGGAGGGCCTCGACCTGTTTCGGGGTGTATTTGAACTCCTTGTGGCCGGTCATATAGACAAGCGGATACTTGTAGAGTTCGGGGTCGGTGGGATCGACGTCCTTCCTCTTCAGGTTCACCCTGGCACCGGTGGCTTTGGCGTACAGATGAAGCATGCCCTTGGTCGCGGTCGGATCGGGGTCCCAGTCGCCGTCGTGTTTGAGCTGCGCGAACACCAACGCGCCGCGTGCCACACGCCCGTCGTCCTTGATCTCGCGCCTCGCGATCGGGTCCGCCACCTTGTCGAGCTTGTCCTTGAGCGGCTTGTAGCCCATGGCATACGCGGCCACGTTGACGCCGAGGCGGAGAGCGTTCGTTTCGTCCACCGCGAGGGCGGGGTCGTGGATGTTCCCGTCCCACGCGCACGACAGGTCCTTCTTCGAGTAGAAGACCGCCGTCCGGCAGCCGGTGGTGATGCCCTCCCACACCAGGTTGCGCCGGTCGGTGATCTTGTGCGGGGCCATATACACCCGGTGTTCTTCGGGCAGCTTGGCCAGCGGGGCGGTGGGGAAGACCTTCGCCATCTCGGCGCGGAACGATCGGTCGAGGGTCGCGTTCGAGCAACAGGCGTCGGCGACGATTGTGCCACCGCGCTCGCAGAACTCGCGGACCCGTTTTCGCTGCTGTTCGGTGAGCGTGAGCAGGCCGTGACCGGTGATGTAGAGGATCGGCGCCTCGAGCCAGCTCTCCACCGTGTCGTCCAACTCGACCACCTGCCACGTGCACTTCAACTCGAGGTCCAGTGAGACCTTCTTGGCCAGGTTCTCGGCGTCGTAATAGTCGGTGTTCCATTTGTCTCCGTAGCGGAGCTTCTGAATTAGAACGTTCGAGCTGGCCTTGCCCAAGAACAGCAGGTTGAAGATGGTATCGAGGTCTCCCATGTGCGCGCCGCCGAACCGGCGCCCGCCTCTGCCCCAGTTTCCGGCGGGCTGTTGGGTGCCGACCAGGTGGTTGGCGCCTTCGGCATACCAGTCGTGCTTGCCGATGTTTTTCCTGGCCGAGAACGCGCACACCCGCTCCAGCGCATACAGGTAATAGCCCACGTAGCTCTGCCCGCGCCCCGGGTTCTCCTTGACCGTGAAGTGTTCGGCCAGCCAGTTGAGCCCGGCCGCAATGCGCTTGTTCTGTTCGTATTGCCCGCACGTCTTGGACCGCTGGTGGAGCTTCATCCCGCAGATGTACAGGCTGCCCAGGCCCGCCGCCGTCATGCTGCCATACGTCGCGCCTTGGCGGGCGCGGCCGACGACGTTGGGCGGATTCGTATACGACCAGCCGCCATCCTTGGCCTGGGTGTCCACCAAGTACTTCTCGGCGGCTTTCCACGTCCCCTCCGGGATAGTGATGCCGACGTCGTGGGCGGCGCGCAGGCCCAGCAGGCCGAACTGCGTGCAGGAATGGTCCGACATCTGGCTGCTCCGAACGCCCCACTGCCGGCGGACGTTGCGGAGCCGCGGGTCTGCCTTGACGCGCTGTTCCCACGCCTGGCGCGCCTTCTTCATCCGCTCGCTGTATGCGGCGGCCGACTGGTACCGCCACCCCCCGTCCTTGTTCTGCGCCCCGACAAGCCAGTCGGCGCACTTCTGGATGGTCGCACGGTACTTCTTCCCATCCACCGCCGCCAGCGCCGTGGCGATGCAGCCGACGTGGTACGTGTTGGCCATCCAGTTCTTTGGATCGGCACACATGTTGGCGGCGCGGACGATGTCGGGGTCGGTCGCCGGGACCCCGCAGTGCAGCATCGCCAGTACGGCGAGCGCGTTCATCCCGACCCCGTATCGAGCTTTCTGGTTGAACAGGCCCGTGCCGCGCAGGTACTTCACCCCCTTGCCGATCGCCGCCTTGACCTCTTCCGGCGTGACCTGCGCCTCGGCGCGGTCTAACGGCAGGAAGGCCCCTCCCAGCAGGGCCAGCACGAGCAAGCTGATAGTTGCCTTTCGCATTGTTTCGCCCTGGAACGGCGGTTCAGCCCATACTTGCCTCTGCATAAAGTCTAACACCGGCGTCGGCGCGTGTCAAACGTCGCAGCCGCTTGTTCGCACCTGCTCTGCTGGTGCCGGCCTTCGCGGGCCACAGCCTGCCTCGGCGAGCGAAGGCTAGTCACCGTTTTTCGCGGACTTCACTGGGCCGACGTGTTACGTTTTTGTTTGCAGCTATCGAGCCCCGCAGTTAGAATGTGCCGTCCAATCCCGCAATACTTGTTGCAGGAGCGAAGAATGCCTCGGACAAGCTTCGCAGGAGCGCACACCGCTCTCGTGACGCCGTTCCTTCCCGACGGCTCCGTGGACTGGGCCGGCTTCGAGAAGAACGTCGCCTTCCAGATCGACCAGGGCATCACGGGCCTGCTGCCCACCGGCACCACCGGCGAATCGCCGACGCTGAGCTGGGAGGAGCACGACAGCGTCATCGAGGATGCGATCTCGGTGAGCGGCGGGCGGGCGCAGGTCATCGCCGGCACCGGCAGCAACTCAACCCAGGAAGCGCTGCGCGGGAGCAGGCACGCGGCGGAGTGCGGCGCCGACGCGCTGCTCCTGGTCGACTGCTACTACAACGGCCCCTCTACGCTAGAGCTCCGGCTCGAGTATCATGGTGCCATCGCCGTGGCCTGTCCCGACTGCACCGTCATCCCGTACGTCATCCCCGGCCGAAGCGGCACCGCGCTCTCGCCGGAGGACCTGGCGATCCTCGCCCGTGAGCACCCCAACGTCTCCGCCGTGAAAGAGGCCACCGGGGACGTCGAACGTATGGCGGTCACGCGCGGGCTGGTGGGCGAGGACTTCTATATCCTCTCCGGCGACGACGGAATCACGCTTCAGATCATGCTCGACCCGCGGGTCCGCGCCCAGGGCGTGGTCTCCGTGATCAGCAACGTCGCCCCCGCCGCCGTTGCCCGGATGGTCAAGGCGGCGTTGGACGGCGACACGGGCCGGGCGAAGGAAGTCGGCCTGGCGCTCGAGCCACTGTTCGACATTGTCACGGTCAGCGCGGAAGACGAACGTCAAATGCCGGATGGGTCCACACGGGTGGTCATGGACAAGTTCCGCAATCCGCTCGCCATCAAGACCCTGATGAATGGCCTGGGGATGCCTGCCGGGCCCCGGCGTCCCCCGCTGGGAAAGATGACGCGAAACGGCTTGCGGATCGTGCGCGACGCGGCGCGCACGACGTGGGAGAACTCCTCATGGGTCCTCGAGCCCATCGCCGACGCGTATGGGGTCGACGTCGCCCGGCGCATCGAGGACGACGAATGCTGGCAGGGCCTGGCGTACGACTGACCTGCTTCCCGTAGGGCCTTGGACCCTAGCAGCCCGTTGAAGAATGGCGCAAGCCGACCCGCCCGCTCACAGAGCGGGCCTACAGCCGCGCCGAGCGGCGTCTATTGTGGGCCGGTTCTGCGAACCGGCGGCTTTTTCAACGGGCTGCTAGACGGCCGAACCCCACCTTGAGCAGCAGCTAGCGACCTCCATCCATTGGCAGGTCCCCGTGACTTTATTGGGGCTGTCTTTGGCTCCGCATTGGAGGGAGAGGCTGGTTGACCTCGGAAGTGCCTCTGCCACGGGCTGATCGGCGCAGCGCGAGACGGAAGGGGCGGGTCGGCGTTTCGCTCAAGGAGTTCCCGCCCGCATGCGCCTGGCGACTTCAACGGCCTGGCGGCACAGCTTGGCGGTCGCCGGTTCCTTCAGCCAGTAGGTGTGTGTGCCGTCCAGCACTTTGAACCGGACCACGTCTGCGGCCCTGAGGATCGCCAAGTGGTGTGAGATGCGGGCCACAGAACGCCCCAATTCCCCGGCCAGTTTGCGAGGGCTCATTCTTTTCTTCTCGAGGAGTAGGACGATTCTGAAGCGGATCACGTTGGCCAAAGCGCCCAATAGCCGCGCACCGCGGAATTCGACCTCTGTCATCGCTGACGGCCTCCCAATTGTGATAGTGGCATGGCGAGTTTACACTTTTCTAGAATACCAGAATACCAGTATACTAGAATTCTAGAAAAGCGTAAACCCACTGTCAAGCTTGCTGGGGTCTCAAAACCTGCGGGGCGTTCTTTGACCCGCGAGTTATCGTGCTTTGAGCTCAGTCGTCGGATCAACCGCTTCTCGCTCGGATTCCATCACGGGCGGCCTGGAAAGGTCGCTCGAGTTCTCCGTGAGACCGCAGGTGGTCCTTCGTAGGACGCAAGAGCGGCGTTTCACGTTGCGCGACGCGTGAGTTGCCTTAGGGCCTCTAACAGAATCCAGGTGGGGCGGGCATTCCTGCCTGCCCGGTGGCAGACAAGAAGGGACTCCACCGAAGCGGCTATGTCCCTCTCGCGAAGGCGGACGTCCTCCCCACCGTTTTGCTGGAGCTCCTTACACCCCCCGCCTCCGGGGTGAACGTCCCCCGCGTCTACCAGCCGCGCCTCGCGCCACCATTGCACCGCGCGCCATTCGGTGCAGGCTCTGCTTGACGCGGGCGCACTACGCGGGTACACTGGCCGCGTTCGACGAGGACGTGCGATGACCGAGCCCGACAAGTTGCCCGACAGCGCCGGCCGTTTTGGGCCGTACGGTGGGATGTTCGTGCCGGAAACGCTGATACCGGCGCTCCAGGAGCTCGAGCGCGAGTTCCTCGCCGCAAAGAACGACCCGGAGTTCCAGAAGGAACTGGCCTACTACCTGGCGGAATACGCCGGGCGACCGACGCCGCTGTACTTCGTCAGGCGCCTGTCGGACGAGGTTGGATCGAAGGTGTACCTCAAGCGCGAGGACATGCTGCACACCGGCGCGCACAAGATCAACAACACGCTCGGCCAGGGGCTGCTTGCGAGGCGGATGGGGAAGAAGCGCATCATCGCCGAGACCGGCGCCGGCCAGCACGGCGTCGCGACGGCCACCGCCGCGGCGGTGTTCGGCATGGAATGCGTGGTCTACATGGGGACGGACGACATGGAGCGGCAGGCGCTGAACGTCTTCCGCATGCGCCAGCTTGGCTCCGAGGTCCGCGAAGTGAAAACCGGCTCCCGCACGCTGAAGGACGCGATCACCGAGGCGATCCGCGACTGGGTCACCAACGTCCGAACCACCAACTACATCCTTGGCTCCGTGCTGGGGCCGCATCCCTACCCGATGATGGTGCGGGATTTCCAGTCGGTCATCGGCCGGGAGACCCGCGCCCAGATCATGGAAAAGGAAGGGCGGTTGCCCGACCTGCTGGTCGCCTGCGTCGGCGGCGGCAGCAACTCGATCGGTCTGTTCCACGAGTTTCTGGGCGACGAGTCCGTGAAGATGCTCGGCGTCGAGGCGGGCGGAGTCGGCCGCGAGCTCGGCCAGCACGCCGCACGGTTTATCGGCGGCAGTCTGGGTATCCTGCACGGCACGCGCACGTTTCTGCTCCAGTACGACGACGGCCAGATCGCCCCGACCCACTCCATCTCGGCGGGGTTGGACTACGCGGCGATTGGGCCGGAGCTCAGCCTGTATCACGATTGGAAACGAATCGAGTTCACCCACGTCAGCGACGACGAGGCGCTCGACGCGTTCCAGCGCCTCAGTCGGCTCGAAGGCATGATCCCGGCGCTGGAGAGCGCCCACGCCATCGCGCAGGTGCTCAAGATGAAAGGCCACCTGCCCGAGCTGGTCGTCATCAACCTGTCCGGCCGCGGCGACAAAGACGTCCAGGCCGTCGCGAAACATCTCGGCCAAGAGTTGCACTAGCCGGGAAGAATTCGGTGGGGCAGGCATTCGTGCCTGCCAAGCCAACGCCAACCCCACATGGGAGGGGGCGACGATGGGAATCGAACAAATCGAAATCGAAGGCTTCCGATCGCTCAAGCACGTCGTGTGGGAGCCCTCGAACCTCAACGTACTCATCGGCCCGAATGGGTCGGGGAAGTCAAACCTGCTTCGCGCGCTTGAGACCCTCTCGACAGCCGCGCAGGGGCGGCTCGACGAAGCCGTGGACCGATGCGGCGGCTTCACCCTGGCGGCGTGGAACCACAAGGCGCAGGTGATTGCGTGGCGAACGCGTTTAGCGTTGCCCCATCCCGCGGAGCTCCCTCCCACAGAGGGACCAGGCACGGCTGTCACGCATACGCACGAGTACGGGCTTGAACTTAGACGGCGGGGTGGGATCGGCGAGTTCATTGTTGGGGCTGAATCACTTTCAGTGGGCATGCAGCTTGTGTTCGAGAGCCAGAACACGCGGGGTTCCTATCAACTGCGACTGAGTCGTCTGGAATTGGATCCATCGGGCGTTGCGCCCCACGATGTGTTGCTCGCAGTGTGCTCTCGCTTTCCCTCAGCCAGCGAGCAGCCCGGCTTGCGGATCGTTCAGCGATTCCTCGCGGAAGCGAAGTGTTACCAAGATGTCCTCGTGGACCCTGGCGCGGATATTCGCCGGTCGACGAAAGCGCGTCGTGAGGATCGGGTGCAGCCGGATGGACAGAACTTGGCGTCCTTCGTCCACACGCACTACCAGAAGAATGATGCGTTCACCGTGGCCGTCGATGACGCGATGAGAGCGGCCTTCGGTGACGACTTTGTGCGGCTCCTCACCCCCCCAGCCGAGGACACCCGGGTGCACTTGCAGGTGAAGTGGCAGTCCCTTTCGGAGCCCATGTCCGCAACAGAACTCTCGGATGGTGTTCTGCGGTTCCTCGTGCTAATTGCGATTCTGTCACAACCTGATCCTCCTCCGCTCATCGCCATCGACGAACCAGAGACGGGGCTGCATCCGCGAATGCAGCACATCATTGCCGAGTACGCGGTCGAGGCGTCAAGAAAGACCCAAGTGATTCTCACCACGCACTCGCCGGAGTTCCTGGACGCGTTCCGCGACACGATCCCGAAGGTCACCGTGGCGTTCTGGGAAGACGGGCAAACGGTCCTGAAGACCCCGCCGGAAGATGTTCTGAAGGACTGGCTCAAGCAGTACACGCTCGGCAGTCTGATGTCCAGCGGCGAACTGGAGGGCGAAGCCGAATGAGGTTCCTGCTGTTCGTCGAAGGTTACACCGAGAAGCAGGGCGTCGCCGCCTTCGTGAAACGGTGGCTCGACGCACAGAGGCTTCAACACGTGGGCGTTACGCCGGTCAACTTCAAGGGGAGTGGACGGTTCGTCGAAGATGCGCCTGCAAAGGCGGAAGCGCGGCTCACCGAACGCCGCGCCAACGAGGTCATCGCTATCATTGGATTACTTGACCTGTACGGTTTGCCCGACGGTTATGAGCAAGGAATAACTGCGGACGAGAGATACGAATTCGCCAAGCAGAAGATTGAACAGCGGGTCGCGCAGCCTCGATACCGCCAGTTCTTCGCCGTCCACGAGACGGAGGCGTGGCTCCTGAGCGATCCTGGTGTTTTCCCGCGCCAGGTCCAGCCGGTAATCAACCAGCTCAGTGCTCGGCCGGAGAGGGTGAATTTCGACGAGCCGCCCGCAACGCGATTGCGCGCTGAGTATCGCCGGACTCTCAACAGAGAATACAAGAAGCCGGTGGACGGGCCGAATCTGCTCAGGAAGCTCGACCCGGGCACTGCGGCGCAGAAGTGCCCGTACCTGAAACAGATGTTGGATGAAATGGTGCAACTGGCTCGTGACGCAGGTCTGTAGGAAGCGAACGTGAACCGGATCGAGAAGACATACGCTGATCTCAAAGCCGAAGGCCGAGCAGCGTTCAACGTGTACCTGTGCGCCGGGGATCCAGACCTTGAGACGACCGGTGAATTGATCGTCGCACTGGAAGGGGCCGGCGTCGACATGATCGAGCTGGGGATGCCGTTCAGCGATCCGATCGCCGACGGC
>Ga0315553_10000581_pt1 | contig 31779 bp, 28 predicted proteins | sample SalMarSW160140MG_FD_203099 | JGI IMG/M metagenome (GOLD analysis project Ga0315553, IMG submission 203099) | Salt marsh sediment microbial communities from the Plum Island Ecosystem LTER, Massachusetts, United States - Salt Marsh Sediment SW1601-40 ... | reverse complement strand
GACAGTCACGGACTTGGCCAGATTCCTCGGCTGATCCACGTCACAACCCCTCTCCAGTGCCATGTAGTAGGCGAAGAGTTGCAGCGGGATGACTGTCAGCACCGGATTCAGCTCCTCCAACGTCTCCGGCACGTAGAAAACCTCTTCAGCAGAGGTGCGGATCGCCTCGTTCCCTTCGGTGGCGACTGCTAGTACGTGAGCCTCGCGGGCGCGCACCTCCTGGATGTTGCTGAGGAGCTTGTCGTAGATCCCGCTGCGCGGGATGATGGCAAACACTGGAAACCCAGGGTCAAGCATGGCGATGGGACCGTGCTTCAGTTCCCCTCCTGCGTACCCCTCGGCATGGATGTAGCTGATCTCCTTGAGCTTCAGGGCACCTTCCAGAGCCGTGGGATAACCCAGGTTTCGGCCGAGGAAGAAGAAGCCATTGCGATCCGAGTACCTCTTGGCCACCTCGGCGGCGTGGTCCTGCGTCTCCAATGCTGCCTCCAGCTTCGAGGGCAGTTGCCTCAACTCCCCGACGACCTTGCTGACCTCCGCGTCACTCAATGCCCCCCGTCTTCGCGCGAGGTCCAGCGCCATAAGCACGAGCACGACCAGCTCGGTAGCATACGTCTTCGTAGCTACCACGCCTATCTCCGGGCCAGCCTGAAGGTGGAACGTGGCATCGGCCCCTCGCGTGATGGAACTCCCTACCACGTTAGTGATGCCAACCGTAACTGCGCCCTTCTCCCGGGCCAGTCGAAACCCCGCCAGGGTGTCCGCCGTCTCGCCCGATTGAGTGACGAACACGACGAGAGTCCTTTCGTCCAACAGAGGTGCGCGATACCTGAACTCAGAGGCCACGTCCACCTCCACGGGAAGCCCAGCCCACCTCTCAAAAAGCAGCTTCCCCGCCATCCCGGCGTAGTGGGAGGACCCACAGGCGACGATGTTGACCCGATCCACCTTGCCAAGATCCAGGTGAGCCCACTCCGACAAGCTCACTCGCGGCCCGTCGAGCCGCCCGCGCAAGGTATCCGTGATGGCCTGCGGTTGCTCGTGTACCTCCTTGAGGTAGAAGTGGGGATAGCCCCCCTTCTCAGCCGCTTCCAGGTCCCAGGTGATCTGTAGCGGCTCACGCTGTTGCTCCTCTCCCTCCAACGTTCGAATACTCACTCCCTGGGGGGTCAGGGTCACTACCTCCTCATCATCCACCACCAATGCCCTGCGGGTATGGCGCATGATAGCAGGCATGTCTGAGGCCAGGTAGTTCTCTCCGCGCCCCAGCCCCACAATCAAAGGAGAGAAGCGTCGCGCCCCTACCAACACCTGGGGCTCATCTCGACAGAATGCCCCTATGCCATACGCACCCTGCACCTTCTGGAGGCCACGCCTCACCGCCTCCGGCAAGACAGGTTTCCCGTACCCTTCCCTGACCAACGTGTCGTACTCCTCCTCGAAGAGGTGGGCCAAGACCTCCGTATCCGTCTCGGAGACGAAGGAATGGCCACGCGACAGCAACTTCTCTCTCAAGTCGGAGTAGTTCTCGATGATGCCGTTGTGCACCAGCACGATCCGCCGTTCACAGTCTGAGTGGGGATGGGCGTTGATCTCATTGGGCAGGCCATGTGTGGCCCACCGGGTGTGTCCCAGACCCAGGAAGCCGACAGGGCCGTCATCGCCGACAGCGTCCAGCAGTCTCTGTAGCTTGCCCTCGGTCTTCTCTATCTCTATCTCGCCTGCCAGATTCAGCACAGCTATGCCAGCCGAGTCGTACCCCCGGTACTCCAGGCGCTGCAACCCGTCCAACAAGATGGGGGTGGCGAATCGGGGACCTACGTAACCCACAATGCCGCACATTTCTCTGCTACCTCCCCATCTTCTCGCTAGGCCCAGCTACGGGCAGCATCTGCGCGACAGTCCGCTCGGAAGGGATAGTACCGTCGCGGGATGGGGCCAGAGGCGGTAGGTGACGGACAGCTAGACGGGGATCGACGCGAAGATACGCAGGTTGCACTTGAGGACAGGCCACACCGGTCGAAAGGAAAACGGCCGAGGAGTAGAAAGTCACAGCAAGGTCGGAAGGCTTCTTCTGTACTCTTCTTGCGTACACTTGGGTCCCTCCTGTCGTACGAGGGCCGTGCCCGCTCTCTGAGCGAGGCTCGGCTCCCCCTTGTTGTCCGCGCGCGTGGCTCTTGCCAACGCGCCAAACTCTCGCTACTGGGCCTCCCTTTGTGCCTGCGGTCACCCGCAGGTTTTGAGGAGATCCTTCGTCTCAGGAGGGGAAGAACAGGAGCGTAGCCACTCCAGGGGGGCATCCGCCGATCACTCGATTTTCCCGGTCCGCGGTAGCCCGCGAACGGTTAGTCCCACCTTGCGCTGGGGAACCCCCACCTCGTCAACTGGAAGACCTCCAGTCCAGGCGCTATCCTCCCCTTATCCATCCATGCCTGTTACATCGGAATCACCTCCTTCAACGCTTAGGACTATTATAGCACTTTGCTTGCCCCGCCGCAAGGTCAAGAGTCGTGGCCCTCTGCCAAGACTCGAGAAGACGTCCACCTCCCGGCCGGGGCCGCCGCGCGCTTACGAAACATCCTGCGACGGGAGAATCGAGGACTACCCCCCGCCTTCCTCCTGGGTGCTGAAGTAGTCCAGAATCCCCTCCATGCTGCTCGCCCGGATGATCGGAACACCAAGGGAGGCCTCCATCTCCGCAGCTGTGACATCGTCCAGAGTGGCCCGCCCGGCTGCGTCGAACATCGCTCTGGGCACGAAGACAGCTTGACCCAGGTCTTGTCCCTCGAGAGCATCCACCACGTCTCGGCCGATGAGCAAGCCTGACACCGTTACGGACGCCCCGAAGAAGCGATTCTCCACTGGCCGGACCGTGAGCCCCACGCCGAACCTTTCGCTCAGATCCGCAACGATCTGGCCCATCAGCGGTGCGATGAGCGTTCCGCACACCACGGTCCCCCTACCCTTGGCCGGTCGAACCCCTTTGCACTTCAGATCCTCCCAATCGTCCAGCAGCTCTCGCACAAGGCCGATGCCATTCTCCAGTTGAGGGAACCCGTCGTACTCATCGGCAGTGGGGATGGGATACCCTGCCCGCAGGTACAGCTCGTCGGAGGGATACACCAGGCCCATGCCCAGACGCCTCCTGTTCTCCTGTTGGCGCGGGACAAGCTCGTCTAGCACGTCGTGGACCTCCTCGTCCGTGAGGAGACGTACGTCGCCGCCATGGTATCTGGTGAGACCCACGGGCACGACACCGATGGAGCGAACGCCAGGAAACAGCGCTGTCAGGTCGGCCACGGCGCAGTCCAGATGCTCGCCGTCGTTCACGCCCGGCACCACCACGATCTGGGTGTGCACCTCGACGCCCATGTCCGCCAGGCGACGGAGTTGTTCGAGTATGTTGGGCAGGCGCGGATTGCACATCAATCGCTGCCTCAATTCGTGGTCCGTGACGTGGACGGAGACGTACAGCGGGCTCAGGTGCTGCTCGGCTACACGCTCCCAGTCTTCTTCCGACCAGTTGGAGAGAGTGATGAAGTTGCCATGAAGGAACGAATAGCGGTAGTCGTCGTCCTTCACGTACAGCGAGGATCGGAGCCCTCGAGGCATCTGGTCCACGAAGCAGAACTCACACCGGTTGCCGCAGCGGCGAATCCCATCGAACACGTCCTCTGAGAACTCGACGCCGAACTCCTCCCCGTATCCCCGGTCAGCAGCAAGAACGAGCCGCTTCCCGGCTCGTTCGATCTCGATCTCCAGCCGCTCGTCGGCGGCGTAGAAGTGGTAGTCTATGATGTCCCGCAGGACGTGACCGTTGATGGAAATGAGCTGATCCTCGGGTTGCATACCCAACCTGTCCGCCAGGCTGCCTTCGTCAACGCGAGATATTCGCCCGCCGCTCAGCCCCTCACACCTCCCTTGTTGAACACGGTGCGCTTCCTGCCTCGCGGGTTGTCTCGCCCGCTTGTCCGCCGACCATCATAGGCCGTCAAGTACTGCTCGGTCGCGGCGGAGAGGTCACTGTAGTGGCCCCGGTACTCCCCGGGGAGCAGAACGGCGATGCGGTACATCATCTCGTGGGTCATCTGGCTCAACTGCTCCCGCGTGAGCTTGCCCGCCCCCGGCTCGAAGACGAAGGGATGGCCGAACACAACACCGACCTTCGTTCGCCGCAACCTGGCGAGCTGCTCCCAGAACTTCTCCTGCCCCCAGATCGCCACAGGGACGATGGGTGCCCCAGACCTCACAGCGATGTACGAGAGCCCATCCTTCCCCTTTTGCAGAGTATTGGTCTTGCTCCTCGTACCCTCTGGCGCCGCCATCAGCACCTTGCCCTCTTTCAACACTCTCAGCGCGGTTCGAAGGGCTTTTCTGTCCACCTCTCCTCTCCTAACAGGGAAGGTGCCATACAGCCCGAAGAAGAACGCCAAAAGCGGGTTGTGGTAGTTCTCCACCTTGGACATGCCCACGATCTCACGGTCCACGAACGCCGCACCGATGACCGTGTCGATGGAGATCATATGGTTCTGCACGGCGATGAGTGGCCCCTCCGCGGGCAGGCGCTCCACACCCTCCACGTCATAGTCAAGGACGAGCGTCATCACGAACCTCAGAACCCAATTGGCGAAACGCTGAAAGGTCATCGCTTTAGTGCCTCCTCAAGGATTGCCTCCCCCACCCTCAACTGGAGCTTCTTCGACCAGTTTCTCTAACACATCTAACACCTCGTCGACGCCGAGGTTATCCGTGTCGATTCTAACCGCATCCTCGGCAACCTTGAGTGGTGCCACCTCACGGTGACTGTCTATCTGGTCACGGCGCTTCATGGCGTCTAGGGTCTTCTCAGAGTCACTTTCCTCTCCTCGCTCCAGAAGCTCCAGATAGCGCCGTCGGGCTCTCACTTCCGTTGACGCGTCCAGATAGATCTTCAGCTCGGCGTCAGGCAACACCACAGTGCCGATATCCCTGCCCACCATCACCACCTGGCCCCGTTCACCTATCCGGCGCTGCTGCTCCGTGAGCGCACGGCGCACCTCAGCGTACGCCGACACCGGAGAAACATACCTGTCAACCTCTGGGCGCCTTATCTCCCACGTCACATCCTCGCCATCGGCCAGCACGGTATATTGTCGTCCATCGCTACGCGCTGGTTTCACGATATCGATTCTCAACATGCGGGCCAACCGGCTGACGGCCTCTTCGTCCGCGATGTCCACACCTCTCTGCAAGGCCTCCCAAGTCACAGCGCGGTACATTGCACCCGTGTCAAAGTACAGATACCCCATGCGCTGCGCCAGAAGACCACCTACCGTACTCTTGCCGGACGCAGCAGGACCATCAATGGCGATGGTCAATGGTCGAGCCACTCCCCCCCCTCTCGGGAACGTGCCCCCCGCATCCCAGACCAGCTGAATAGCCGCGCAAGAGAAACAAAAGAATCGCTCCGTGTGATTATAGGCCACGCCGTGGGGCACCACAACTCACGGGAGGATTCTCCGTCTCGTCCACTCGAAGGGGTCAACGGCAACGCCGCCCACCCTGATCTCCCAATGAAGGTGCGTGCCCGTGGAGAGTCCTGTGGAACCAAGGTGCCCGATAACCTGGCCTCGGGTCACGGCATCTCCCTCTTGGGTCGCGAGATCAGACAAGTGGCAATAGATGCTGTAGACCCCCAGGCCGTGATCGATGATCACGGTGTTGCCCCTGACCTGCAGGGCCTCGGAAAGTGCTACTCTTCCGCTGGCAGCGGCGTAGCCAGGATCACCAGTTTCGCCATCTAGGTCAACTCCAGCATGCCGCCCAGGACCGGTATCGTATTGCCTTATCGCCCCGTACATGGAGGTGATGGTCAGCTTGTCCACCGGGTATCCAAACACGTCATCCCAGAGCTTGCTCGAACTGCGCTGCGCGTAGATGGCCTCGAGGCGTTCTCTTTCCTCCCTGACTATCTCCGGATTGAGGAGATACTCCCGTTCGGTGGGGATGTCTATAACCTCGGTAGGGAATTGCCCGTAGCTCACTGTCACCACGCCAGTGACTAGAACCTCCTCACCCAGCAGGCTCCTGGCGTCAACGACTATCTCCCCCGGACCCACAGCGGCCCAGGAGGCGAATCCTGCCAAAGCCCAGTAGCCACCTTCCAGCTCGACGAAGTCCAGTGGCAGTTCGCCCAGAGTTCCCGTCAAGGTCACCTCTCGGTTGGACTGGACCTCGATGGCAACCGTGCCTCCCTGCACGAGTTCCACGGGCTCCACACGCATTTCCACACTCAGCGGCTCGGGCGTCGGAGTGGGAGTCGCCGTTGGGGTGGGAGTCGAGGTGGGAGTGGGCGTCGCTGTGCTGGTGGCGGTGGGAGTGGGGGTGAACAAGACGGCAGCGAGGGGCTCGGGAAGCGGAGACAGCGCTATGTAGCCAGCCAGCCCTACGATGGCCATCGCCAACAGCAGACCGATGGCTATCCTGAGCGGCCTATTCCTCATCGGCCGACCCCATCTCCTCGAATTTGGGCAGTTCCTCCAAGTCCTCGAGCCCGAAGTGCTGGAGGAACTCGAAAGTCGTGGCGTATACCAACGGACGTCCCACCGTCTCCAGGCGATCCACCGCGTCTACGAGCCCTCGCGCGAGCAGACTCTTCAAGACACCCTGACAGTTCACCCCACGAATGCCCTCTATGTCTGGCCTGGTTATCGGCTGGCGATAGGCCACTATGGCCAGCGTTTCCAAGGCCGCCGCCGAAAGTGTGCCCGAGTATTGGAGGCCCAGAAACCGCTCGACGTAGGGAGCCATCTCAGGTGCGGTCACGATCTGAACCTTGTCGTCGTGCACCTGGACGCGCAATCCTCGTCCTTTGTACTCATCCGAGAGGGACCTTGCCGCCTCCCCGATCAGCGCTCGCTCTACCTGCAACGTCTCCGCCAGGCGCGCCGTGGAGACTGGCTCGTCGGCCACGAACAGTATGCTCTCCAACACAGCCTTCGCTTCGTCGATCTCCATGTCTTATCCCTTGACAGGTACCGAAAGCAACAGTATACTGGTCCGGTACTCACCCGCACCAGAAGAGGATATCGATGCCATCCCGATCTCGCGCCTCCGGCTTCGTCGTGATTCTCGCTCTGTCAGTATTCGCTCTGGCGTGCCTTCCCTGTCAGACTTCCTCCCAGGTCGTTCCGACGGCCATCAGAACCGTGCCTGTGTCGACCACAGAGGCAGAGAATCTGATCTCCGCCCTGAGTCAAGGCCTGGTCCCCGATTCCGAGGGACGCTTCGTCCTGGTGATCACCGAGGAAGAGTTGACCTCGTATGTAGCACTGAACATGGAAGAAAGTATCATCGATCCGCAGATCATCCTGACCGATGACCAGATCCATCTCTACGGCACCATGGCCAGCCCCGTTGAGGCACCCGTGACCGCGATCTCCTCAGTCGACGTAGAAGGCGGTGAAGCTCACGTGGTCGTTGAGTCGGTGTCCGTGGACGGCTTCCCCATTCCCAGCACCTTCGTAGAGGCTTTTGCGCAACAGATCGATGACCTGGTAACGACCCTGCTGGAGTACGAGAATCTGGAGATCAGCGAAGTACAGATCACGGGCGGCGAGATGATCATCAAGGGCATTGCAGGATCGTAGTCAGCTCGCCAGCGGGCCATCTGCGTGCGGGGCATGCCGGATGTTCACCTTGATCTTACGCAGATTGAGCCCCATTCGCTCTTCGACGATTTCGCGGGCTACTTGGCAGACCTCCTCCGTCTTGGTCGGGACGTCGATATCAGGGGTCGTCTCCAGATTGAGTTCCACATCGATATCCTTGCGGCGCGGCTTGATCTTGGCCTTAACTTTGACCACATCCGCCAGTTGGTCCACACGGTACTCGAGACGCTCCGCGATGGACTCGACGGCCAGTTCCACCTCCCCGCCAGCCGCCTTCACGAGCCTGACGGTTTGCCGCCTTGGCCTTCTGAACTCCAGGTAGAGCACCAGCCCACAGATGATGAAACAGATGATGCCCACCAGGACGAGAACCACGCGATGAAAGATGCTGAGGCCACCAGACACAGACCCGAGAACCGGCTGGAGACACGCGAGCACCGGATCCGGAAACACCAAGAGAACAGGAATGGTGATCATCAACGTCGCGAAAAGCAAGACTGTGACCACTCGATTGAATAGGTTCATCGTCTCTCCCCCCATTCTACCTGCGTGAACGGTACGTCCACTACATCCTTTCCACCTCGGGCATCCAGCATTCTTCAGTCGATCTAGCCTTGTTGTGGCGTCAATCAGGCGCCAAGCACGGAACCCACGAACTCCCTCTGTCCGCGGACGAACTCCTCAGCACCCATGGCCCTCTTCCCAGCCAACTGGACTTCCTCCAACAGAAGGACGCCTTGTCCGGCCTCCACACCTACACCCGAGGGCAGCACCACAACCTCGCCTGGTTTCTCCGTGCCCTTGCGCTTGCGCTCAGGGCGCGCACGCAGGATCTTGAGCAGATTTCCTTTCCAGTACGTACGAGCACCAGGACGAGGATTGAACGCTCTGATCCGATACCAGATATCCGGCGCAGGCAACTCCCAGTCTATCACGGCATCCTTCTTGGAGACGGGCCTGGTGTAGGTGGCCTTGGAGTTGTCCTGCGCTTGAGCTTCGATGGCCCCGTCCAGCCACCCAGGCAAGGTATCGACGAGGAGCTCTGCGCCCAACGTGGCCAGCGTCTCCTCCAGGGAACCGGTTGTATCTTCCGCATCTATCTCGACGGTGCGCTGCGCCAGAATGGGACCGGTGTCCATCCCTTCATCCATCAACATGATGGTCACACCTGTCTCCTCCTCCCCAGCCAGCAAGGTACCAGCGATCGGCGATGCCCCCCGGTATTTGGGCAGGAGCGACGGATGGACGTTGATCACCCCGCTGGGCGGAATGCTCAGTACCTCTGGGCGCAGTATCTGGCCGAAAGCCGCCACGGCCATAACCTGGGGCTTCAGGTCTCGTAGCTGGGCGACCGCCTCCGTCCTGCGCAGCGACTCGGGCTGGAGCACGCGCAGCCCCAGCCTCAATGCTGCCTTCTTCACCGCGGAGGAGGACAGCTTCCGCCCCCGCCTGGCCGGCCGGTCCGGCTGGGTGACGACACCCACCACCTCATAGCGCTCCGCCACCGCCTCCAACGCAGGCACCGCGAAGGGCGGTGTCCCCATGAAGATAACTCTCTCTCCCACCTATCACCTCGCAACGCCAGGATTCTAGCACAGCTACACCTCTACTTCAAGACTTGACTTCCGTGCAAGAAATGGTACAATGTGGGTGATTCCGACAGCGCCGAAGACGCCGGAGCAAGCCGGTATTTCGAACGACCCAGGTCAGCCGAAAGGGCGAGGTCGGTGGTCTCCTCGCTCCTCGTTTCGTAGCCTCAGCGATTCCCAGGAGGCGCCCCTTGACGGGCATCCTAGCAAAGTGGCACGTCCATCCTCCACTGCCGAAGTCCTGCCTGTCACAATTTCCTGACCTTCCCCCACTGCTCGTACAATGCCTCTTCAATCGTGGCCTCACAACCGACCGCCAGATTCGACGCTTCCTGTCCGCCGAGTGCGAAGAGACGGACCCCTTCCGGATCATGGGCGTAGCGGATGCCGTGACCAGGATACGCCAGGCCATCCGCGCGGGGGAACTGATAGCAGTTTACGGCGACTTCGATGCCGACGGCGTGACCGCCACAGCCCTCCTTACTGAGACCCTCTACTCCGTGGGGGCCAATGTGATTCCCTACATTCCCCATCGTGTCGATGAGGGCTATGGACTCAACTCGGATGCGATACAACGGCTAGCCAGGCGAGGCGCAAGCCTCATAGTGACCGTGGACTGTGGCGCACGTGCAGTACCGGAGGTGGAGCGGGCAAGTAGATTGGGCGTGGACGTCATCGTCACCGATCATCACTCCCCCGGAGAACGACTGCCACCCGCGGTGGCCGTGGTCGACACGAAGAGACAAGACTGCTCGTACCCATTCAAGGGGCTCTCGGGCGTCGGCATCGCCTTCAAACTGGCGCAGGCACTCTTGCTGGTCAATCAGGAACTCCCACTGCGAACGGAGCGCGGCAGACTCGAGGAAGAGCAGCTCCTGGATCTCGTGGCTCTGGGCACCATAGCCGATCTCTCGCCCCTGATCGGGGAGAACCGCTGCCTGGTGCAGAAAGGCCTGGCCCAGTTAGCCCTGGCGCGCCGTCCAGGTCTCAAGGCCCTGATGGAGGAAGCCCACGTGGCGCCAGCCAATGTGAACGCGGCGACCATCGGCTACGTGTTGGGCCCGCGTCTCAACGCCGCGGGACGTATGGACCATGCCATGCTCAGCTATCGCCTCCTCACGGTATCCTCCGCCTCGAAAGCCACTGAACTTGCCTCCTTGCTGGAGCAGAAGAACCGCATTCGCCGAGACGTGACCACGGCGACCCTGGAAGCGGCCCGGCTTCAGGTTTCAGAGCAAGCGGATCAACCATTGCTGTTCGCAGTCGGCAGCGATTTTCACGAGGGGGTGCTGGGATTGGCGGCACAGCGTCTTTGCCAGGAGTTCTATCGCCCGGCCGTCGTGACCAGGACAAACGGCGAGGAAAGTGTCAGTTCGGCCCGCAGCGTAAGGGAGTTCGACATCACGGCAGCGCTCGATCAGTGTGCGCCGCTGCTGCTGCGGCACGGCGGCCACTCCAAAGCCGCGGGCTTCAGGACACGTACCGAGAACCTTCCCGAGCTCAGGCGTAGACTGTGCGAGATAGCCGCCGAGCACCTGGAGGGAACCGAACTGCGCCCTACTCTGCACATCGACGCAGAGATCGCTCTCGGCGGGCTGACCCCTGAGCATTTCTCCATGTGCCAGCAACTGGAGCCGCTCGGCCAAGGGAATCCAGAACCGCTCCTCCTCAGCCGTGGCGTAGAAGTGCGCGACAGCAGAGTCGTGGGCGACAACCACCTGAAGATGAGTCTGACGGGTGGACGGTTAGTCTGGGACAGTATAGCTTTTCGTATGAGCGATCACGCCAGCGAACTCTCGCCGCGCATAGACGTGGTCTACACGCCCCAGGTGCGGACGTGGCGGGACCAGGAGCAATTGCAGCTCAGAGTCGAGGATCTCAGGCCTGCGCAATGAGTTAAGCCCCGCGACGAGCACCTGCGGGAGCCGCAGACAAACGGAGCCCCCCCGAACCCATGAGTCGAGAATACCCTTCAGGTGCTATCCCTTCAGTCGGCGCCGTTGTGTGCAACGGCGACAGAGTGCTCCTCGTCCTTCGAGCGCAGAAGCCGAGCCGTGGAAAATGGAGCGTCCCTGGCGGCGTGGTCGAATTGGGCGAGACCATCCGCGAGGCAGCCCACCGCGAGGTCCTGGAAGAGTGCGGGCTGGACGTCGAGGTCGGCGAGGTGATAGCAGTCCGAGACCTGATTCTCCCGGACCAGGACGGTCGTATCCGCTTTCACTACGTCCTCGTGGACGTGGTGGCGAGGTGCGTGGGGGGTGAGTTGAGCGCCGCGTCGGACGTCGCTGATGCCCGCTGGGTGTCGAGGGGAGATCTCGACAGCCTGGACCTCACCAGCGGACTCCTGCCAGTGCTGCTCCGCGGTCTCGATGAGTACTCCGATCTTGACCTTTCCACCTGGACAGGCTAACATCTAGGCGGCTTGCTGCTGCCCGGCGACTCGCCTCGACCGGAGCCATGTTTGTCCATTTGGCAGACCTCGATCCAGGCCCAGGAGGATCCCGTCATGCTGATCACAAACGGTACGCTGGCAACCTTCGGAGAGGCCAACCAGCTCGTCCACGATGGAGCACTGCTCGTCCAAGGGGATCGCATCGTGGCCCTGGGGAAGACATCCGAACTCCGGGGACAGTTTCCCGACGAGGAGAGGATAGACGCTCGAGGAAAGCTGGTCTTGCCGGGTTTGATTTGCGCCCACACCCATTTCTATGGCGCCTTTGCCCGCGGCATGGCTCTGAAGACCGAACCGCCCTCCAACTTTCCTCAAATCCTTGAGTACCTGTGGTGGCGCCTGGACAAGACCCTGAACGCTGACGATGTGCGACACAGTGCGCTGGTGTGCCTCGTGGACGCCATTCGAAACGGCACCACCACGTTGCTCGACCACCACGCCAGCCCCCACGCTCTTGCAGGCTCCCTCGACGTCATCGCGGAAGCCGTCGACGAATCCGGTCTACGGGCCTGTCTTTGCTACGAGGTCTCCGATAGGGATGGCGAAGAGATTGCCATCCAGGGACTGAAGGAGAACGAAAGGTTCATCAAGGCCAGCCACAGCGACCGCGTCGCTGCGACCTTCGGCCTCCACGCGTCCCTGACCCTCTCCGACGAGACCTTGGAGCGAGCCGTGGAAATGGCTAGCCAACTGGGCGTTGGTTTCCACATCCACGCGGCCGAGGACAAGGCGGACGTGGACGATAGCCTCAAGAAATACGGGCTGCGAGTGATCGAGCGGCTGGAGAAGGCAGGCATCCTGGGACCGAAGACCATCGCCGCCCACTGCGTCCACATAGACGCTTTCGAAACGGACATCCTCCGGGAGACGGAGACGAACGTGGCCCACAATCCGCGGTCCAACATGAACAACGCCGTTGGCGTGGCCGACGTGTTGAGGATGCTCAGGCGGGGCGTCAACGTGGGCCTGGGCAACGACGGCTTCTCCAACAACATGTTCACCGAGATGAAGACGACCTATCTCCTGCACAAGATGTACCAGAAGGACCCGCGCGTGATGGGTGCAGATCAGGTACTGGAGATAGGAGTGCGGAACAACGCGCGCATCGCCGGGATCTTCTTCCCGAAGCCACTCGGGGAGCTGTCGGTCGGCGCCTACGCCGATATCATCATTCTCGACTACGTGCCCACAACTCCCATGGACGTGGGCAATCTACCCTGGCACCTCATCTTTGGGATGGCTGGGGGCCAGGTGAGTACGACCATCGTGGGAGGCAAGCTGCTGATGAAGGAGCGGGAGTTGCTCACCCTGGACGAAGAGGCCATCTGCGCCCGCTCCCGCGAACTGGCCCAGAAGGTCTGGGCGCGGCTGTGAAGGCAGACGGGGAGACAGGGTATGGAGAGTAGCACCGCCGAACAGAGATCGGAAGGCCGGGTGCGTGCGCTGTGGAAGCGGCTCGGCACACCAATCAAGATCGGATTGCTGTTCGCCGTTATCGCCGGACTCATGGCGCTGACCGGCTGGATTGCACGTCCGAACTACACTTCCCGCTCGCTGATCTCCCTGTTCCTGGCCGTGGTCATTTCGGCGGGGACCTGGGGTGTGGTGGCCTGGGCCATCGCAGCAGCAGCCGTGGAAGTGACCAGAGACGAGGAGTAGCGGCCATGGCAGACCTGCGAGTCGAGATTTGCGGCATAGAGTTCCGAAACCCGGTCCTCCCCGCGGCCGGCCCGCCGACCTGGAATGGAGAAGCCATGGTGGCCTGCGCGGAAGGGGGTGCCGGGGGCATAGTAGCCAAGACCATCTCCACCACGGCAGCCGTCGTCCCCGAACCGTGTATGGCTCAGATGGGCAGGGCCTCCATGTTGAACACGGAGCTATGGTCGGAACTGCCTCCGGAGCAGTTTTTCGACCAGGAGTACGCCAAGGCCAAAGAGACAGGCCTGCCCCTCATCATCAGCATGGGGTATACCGCCGAGCAGATAGCAGAACTGGCCCCCAAGGTGAAGCCCTTCGCGGACGCCCTGGAGCTGTCTACGCACTACATCGGCGAAGATCCAGCGCCCATGATAGCGGCCATCAAGGCGGCGAAGGACGCGGTGGACGTGCCGGTCATCGTGAAGCTGAGCCCCCTGGGGCGGGAGATGAAAGCCGCTGCACAGGCGGCACAGGACGCCGGCGCCGATGCCATCGCAGCCATCAACTCCTTCGGTCCCTGCCTGGGCATAGACACCGAGACAGGGCTACCTGTGATGGGCAGCGAGGAGGGGTACGGGTGGCTATCGGGCAGGGCCATCAAGGCTCTGGCCCTGCGCTGCGTCTTCGACATCGCTCGCTCCGTCGATCTTCCCATCTTGGGGGTCGGAGGGGTCTCCCGAGGGACTGACGCCATCGAGATGTTCATGGTCGGAGCCTCGGCGGTCCAGGTCTGCACCGCGGCGATCCTCAATGGGCCCGGCGTGTTCGGCAAGATCGCCAGTGAGATGGACCGTTGGCTCGAAGACCACGGCTACTCCTCGGTAAACGACGTCAAGGGGCTGACCATCCAGAAACTCAGAGCGCGCGAATACCGCACCACCCACCTGCCGCCCACGATCTACGAGGAACTGTGCACGGGCTGTGGGCTCTGCGAGACCAGTTGCGTCTATCACGCCATCGCCGTCGTGGACGACAAGGCCCAAGTCGACGAGGACCTGTGCTGGGGATGCGGCCTGTGCGCCAGCCGCTGTCCCACGCGAGCCCTGGAGATGCCATAAGCCACGATGGCCCTACGGGTGGCGTGTGTTGGCTAGGGACCTAGGACAAGCTTCCGGTTTGTCCATTCCATGTGCAATCGCGCTGCCTCAACGAGCACAGTGCCCCGACCAGCCCTTACGAGTTAGCCAACCACAGATCAGCGGTCTGGTACGGCAAGACGAAGCCACAGCCCATATCGAGCAACCAATGTGCGCCGCACCTCGTGGCACAGCCCTGTGTCGTTCGGAATGATAGAATACCCTAACCAAGATGCGCGCCACCGCGCAGCGGTCCTGTGGACCGGCGGCAAGGACTCCTGCCTGGCTCTGTACGAAGCCACCTTGCAGGGGTTCCAGGTCGAGCAATTGATCACCTTCGTGCCCGGCGAGGGCAGATTCCGCGCCCATCCCCTCGAGTTCTTGAGTCTCCAGGCACAGGCCCTCGGCCTTCCCCATCACACCCTGGAGATCAGAGAACCGTACAGGGAGGCCTACCAGAAAGCCATCGCCGCTCTGAGGGAGAGATGGGCCATACAAACGCTGGTCACAGGCGACATCGGGGAGGTGGACGGCCATCCCAACTGGATGCGGGAATGCTGCGCGGGGTTGGACATCAGAGTATTCACCCCCCTGTGGGGTCGCGGTGGGATTGCGTTGCTCGACCGCTTCCTATCTTGCGGATTCCAGGCCATCTTCTCGTGCGTGAGGGCGCCCTGGCTAACTCCGGATTGGGTAGGAAGGGAGCTTGACGCCGAGGCGATGGCAGAGCTATCTGCCCTCGCGCAGGGCAGCGGCTTCGACATCTGCGGCGAACAGGGGGAGTACCACACCCTGGTCCTGGACGGGCCACCGTTCGAGAAGCGCATCTGTATCGACGGCTACCAGACAAAGACCGACGATGATCTGGCTTATGTCGAGTTCCAGCAGATCTCCCTGCGAGACAAGCAGAATCGCATCCCTCAGGTGCAGACAAGTCCAGACTCCTCTCCGACAGCCAACGCAGGGAAACTCGACCATGCGGATGCCGCACGCAACAACGACGGCGAGGGTGCGTGATGCAGTTGAGCCGAGCCCTCCAGGTCGGAAAGGGTGACGTGATCTCCCTCGTTGGCGCCGGCGGGAAGACCACCACCATGTTCCGTCTGGCCGCCGAGTTGGCTTCCGACGGCTGGAAGGTGGTCACCACGACCACCGCCATGATCTGGCGTGAGGACCAATGTGGCTTCACCGTTCTGGAGGCTGAAACAGACCGGCTCATGGACCAGGTTTCGTCTGCATTGACGGAGCACAGCAGCATCACCGTCGCCTCAGGCCTCGACGAAGCCAAGGGCAAACTGATCGGCATAGATCCTTCCATCGTTGGCGCGCTCGTCGCCCTGCCCCAGGTGGACGTGGTCATCGTCGAGGCCGATGGAGCCAAGGGGCGCTCCCTCAAGGCGCCAGCGCCCCACGAGCCGGTGATCCCCGCCAGTACCTCCATCCTCATGCCGCTGGCCGCCATGGATGCCCTCGGCAAGCCTCTGGACGACCGCTTCGTGCACCGTCCGGAGATCGTGGTGAGATTGACCCATGCTCAACCTGGTGACATCATCACCGCAGAGCTTATGTCAACAGTGCTCCTCCACCCGGAGGGTGGCCTCAAGAACGCGCCACCTTTGGCCAGGGTCGTGCCCCTGATCAACAAGGTGAGCGCCTCCAACACCGTGTCCGGCCGGGAGGTGGCGCGATCGCTCCTCCATGAGCCCAGAGTGAAGCGCGTCCTACTCACCGCCGTGGCCGAGGACGATCCGGTCAAGGAGGTCTGGGGGCGGGTAGCAGCGGTGGTCCTGGCTGCAGGAGGGTCGTCTCGCTTTGGCTCTCCCAAACAGCTACTACCCTGGAAGGGCAAGACACTCCTGGAGCACGTCGTGGATACGGCGCTCGCATCGTCCGTGCAGGAGACCGTCGTCGTACTTGGCCATCAGGCAGAGCGTGGGCGCGCGGTCGTTGCGGATCGCCCCATCAGAGTAGTCGTCAATGAGGACTGGGACAGCGGTCAAAGCAGTTCGGTGCGGGCGGGGGTCCGGGCACTGACAGGCGGCTACCAGGCCTGCCTCTTCCTGCTGGTGGACCAGCCGAACGTGACCTCGAGGCTCATAGACGACGTCCTGACCAGGTACCGCCGTACGCTGGCCCCCCTCGTGGCTCCGGTCCACGGCAGCCAGAGAGGCAACCCCGTTCTCTTCGGCAAGACCCTGTTCCCCGAGTTGCTGGAGGCACAGGGAGACGAGGGCGGACGCCAGGTGATAGCGCGTCACGAGCGGGAAGTCGAGACGGTGGAAGTGCGAGACCAGAGTCTATTCCTCGACATCGACACAGTGGAAGAGTATGAAGCAGCCAAATGAAGACAGAACGCGGATCGTAGTCATCCGCCACGGCGAGACAGAGTGGAACCGGGTGGAGAGGTTCCGAGGCCGCATAAACGTCCCGCTCAACGAGAAGGGGCATCGTCAGGCGTTGGCCGTGGCTCGAAGGTTGTCCTCCTGGCCCATCGAGGCCATCCACTCCAGCCCCCTGAAGAGGGCCCTCCAGACGGCACAACCCCTGGCAGACGTTTGCCGAACCAGCGTCTCGCCACTCGAGGGGATCGTGGACATCGATTACGGGACCTGGGCGGGCCTCACTCCTGAGGAAGCAGCCTCCCGGCATCCCACACTGTACAGGACCTGGGTCGACAGTCCGCACCTCGTTCAGTTCCCTGACGGTGAGAGCCTGGAGCAGGTCCGGGACAGAGCCCTGGCCGCCTTGAACGAAGTATGCGCCACACACCGTGGAAAGACCGTGGTCCTCTTGTCTCACGTCGTGGTCAACCGCGTGTTGATTCTAGGGGCCATGGGTTGGGGCATCGCGTCCTTCTGGAGAATAGGCCAGGACAATGCGGCCATCACCATCCTGGAAGCTCTCGAGGGGCGGTACCGCCTGCAACTACTGAACGACACATGCCACCTGGAGGGCCTGGACGCAGAGGCAGCGCCGTCCGGAAACGAGACTAGAGGATCTTGAAAAACCAACGAGAACACAATCTGGAGAGACTCGGCTATATCCACAATCTGATCATTGACATGGATGGGGTCTTATACCGTGGGCAGGAGCGGCTTCCTGGCGCCCGACGACTCCTCACCTACCTAGTCGAGAAGGATGTACCCTTCATACTGGCCACCAACAACTCTACCCTCACGCCGCAACAGTACGTGGCCAAACTGGCGGCCATGGACATCGAGGTCACCGAGAGGCAGATCCTCACCTCAGGCCAGGCCTCCGCCCTCTATCTCGCCAAGGTCGCGTCCCCGGGCACGAAGGTCTACGCCATCGGCGAGGATGGCCTGTTCGCAGCGTTGAAAGAGCAAGGCTTCCAGATCGCAGAGCAGGCCGTCCCCTATGTGGTAGTGGGCATGGATCGCCAGCTGACCTGGGAGAAGCTCAGAATCGCGGCCCTGGCCATCAGGGCTGGAGCCACGTTCATCGGCACCAATCCCGACACCACCCTCCCCACCGAGGAAGGATTAGTCCCTGGAAACGGCGCCAGCCTGGCCGCTCTGGAGGCAGCCACCGACGTACCACCCCTGATCATCGGAAAACCGCAGCCCACACTCCTGAGCTTGGCCATGGAGAAGATGGGCGCCACCAGAGAGGGCACCGCGATCGTCGGGGACCGTTTGGAGACCGATATTCTGGGGGGGAAGAACGCTGGCGTCTCTACCGTACTGGTGCTCAGCGGGATCAGCGACCGAGAGGAGTTGGAGGCGTCCCCCCACCAGCCGGATTTCGTGTTTGAGAATGTGGGAGACTTCCTCCACTCCTGGCGCGACCAGCGTGAGCAGTAGCCGCCCACCCTCGATCCTCTCTCCCCAGGCGACTGGCTGTTTTCCAACGAGGAAGGAAACGAATGAACTTACGCGTGCTTTCAGCCCATGACATACGCGCAGCGATCACTATGGCCGACGCTATCGAGGCTGTGACCAGCGGCTTCGCCCAGCTCTCGGCAGGGAGGGCCGTGGTCCCGCTGCGCACGTCTCTGAGCACTGCGGCGGGCACGAGCCTGTTCATGCCAGCCTACCTGCCGGACAGTGAGACCACCGCACTCAAGCTCGTCTCCGTGTATCCAGACAACCCCTCCCTGGGGCTCCCCACTATTCTGGCCATCGTCGTAGTGGTAGATGCGTGCACGGGGAGGCCACTGGCGCTGATGGATGGGACCTACTTGACCGCCCTGCGCACCGGCGCCGCCTCCGGCGCAGCCACCGATCTCCTGGCCAGGCAGGGGGCTCGGGTCCTGGCGCTTTTCGGAGCGGGAGCACAGGCAAGGACTCAACTGGAAGCCGTGTGTACGGTACGCCCCATCGAGGAGGTCAAAATCTTCGATCCCGACCAAGAAGCGGCGCACAGACTGGTGGAGGAGATGGCCGGACGGGGTCCCATTCCCGACCGCGTCCTGGTCGCCGCCTCGGCCACGGAAACAGTCAAGGATGCCGACATCGTGGTCACCGCCACCACGTCACACAAGCCGGTCTTCGATGGAACCCACGTCGGTCCCGGAACTCACGTCAACGCTATCGGCGCCTACACGCCCCAGATGCGGGAGCTGGACGAGGACCTGGTCCGCAGAGCCAAGATCGTGGTCGACACTCGAGAAGGCTGCCTGGCCGAGGCCGGGGATTTGATTTTACCCCTTCTTTCTGGAGTTATCTCTGAGACAGACATCTACGCAGAACTGGGAGAGGTAGTCAGGGGTGTCAAGGCTGGTCGTGAGACGCAGTCCGAGATCACCCTGTTCAAGTCCGTTGGGAGCGCCGTACAGGACGCTGCGGTGGCCCGGGCAGCGCTGGACCGGGCGGTGCAGGAAGACCTGGGTACCATCGTCGCGCTGTGAAAGGCCGCTGCCGGAGGGATTATGCTTCCTGATTCTGCTGACGTCGTGATTATCGGTGGGGGCGTGATGGGCGCCAGCACAGCCTACCACCTGGCCCAGAAGGGCAACCCCGGCGTGTTGCTTCTGGAGAGGAATCAGTTCTTCGGCGAGGAATCCACAGGCCGCTGCGCCGGCGGCATCCGCTACCAGTTCTCCAACGAGATGGACATCCACCTCTCCCTGCTCAGTATCCCCATGCTGGAACGCTTCCCGGAGGAACTAGAGCAGGAGATAGACCTCAGACACTGCGGCTACCTGTTCCTGCTCTCGCGGGAGGAGGACGTCGATGCCTTCCAGAGGAATGTGACGCTCCAGCGCAGCCTGGGGGTGGAGACCGAGTGGCTCTCGGCTGAAGAGGTGAGAAAGAGAGCCGCCCCCGTCCATACCACCGGCATACTGGCTGGCACCTTCTGCGCCCGCGATGGCCTCGCCGACCCCTCGGGCGTCGTGCAGGGCTACGTGAAAGGGGCCAAGCGGTTGGGAGCCACCCTCCTCACCGATACCGAGGCGACTGGCATCGAGGTCACCGCTGGCAAGGTGTGCGCAGTGCGAACCAAGCGAGGGAGGGTGAAGACCGGTGTGGTGGTCAACGCCGCTGGGCCTTGGGCAGCCGTGGTGGGGGCCATGGCCGGCATCGAGGTCCCTGTGCGCCCACTGCGCAGGCAGGTCGCCGTGACCACCACCGTGCCAGGTTTGCCTCACGACTTCCCCATGGTCATCGACTTCGCAAACAGCCTGTACTTCCATCGGGAGGGCACGGGAGTGCTCTCGGGGATGTCCAACCAGCACGAGCGTGAGGGCTTCGATCAGAGCGTAGACTCCGGGTGGGAGATGGCGCATCTGGAGGCTGCCGTGGCCAGGATGCCCGTTCTAGAAGACGTTGGCGTATTGAATCGGTGGGCGGGGCTCTACGCGGTCAGCCCCGATGCGTTGGCCATCCTGGGCAAGGTACCTCACTTGGAGGGCTTCTACTGCATCAACGGCTTCAGCGGCCACGGCTTCATGCACGGCCCCATCTGCGGGCTGCTGCTGGCTGAGGAGATCTTAGAGGGAGTTGCCCACACCCTGGACATCGCGCCGCTGCGGCTCGACAGGTTCCTGCGAGAGCGGAAGGCAACCGAGTACGCCGTGGTCTAGGCACTCAGAACTGGCCCCCGCTGCACGGGCACCGCATGCAGTGCGCCCGCCGCTTGACAAGCGCATGAGGACATGGTCCGCAGTAAGGGCTTCAGCCGTTCACAATGCGCTGAAGCGCACACTTCAGTCTAAGCCCCTGCGCGCGGTGGAGAGGGAGGACATGGTGGGCATCATCAAGGGCACTAACTCAGCTCACCCTCCCCTCAATCCCCTCCCATCGAGGGAGGGGAACTCCTATAGAAGCCCTCCCCCTGAGGGGGACGGTTGGGTGGGGGCGAGTAGAAACCGCATCCTTCGATACGTCGCTTCGCGACTACTCAGGATGCTTTCCACGCTCAACTCAGTAGACAGGCTCGTAGTAGGGGCTTCAGCCCTTCCGGATGCGCTGAAGCGCACACTACGCACGGCTTCCTCCGGCTGGAGGAGGAAGGGCTGGAGCAGGGCGGGAGGCCGCGCCCGGCCTACTCGACCGGAATGCCGTTGTAGTTGGTGAGGTACGCGTACTCGGGGTAGGTGATGGTGTTATGGACGACGGCCGCTATCCCCAGGGGGCTGGTCGTGGTCACCACCACCGTGCCAGTCCAATCTTCACCCAGGGTACCGAGGGTCGTGGCGTGATCGCCGTACCGGGTGTTGAAGGCGTGAACGCCGCTGGGATCGATGCTCGCGGTGATGGTGATCACCTTGGTGCCTTCGTCATAGTACCAGTAGGACCAGAGGTCGATCTCGTTATCCGGCTCCACGTTCTGCACCACGACCCCAGAGTACTGGCGCCAGGCGCTCCCGTCCTTGACCCGGTAGGCCACGGGGAACACGAGTTTGGAGGAGCCGCCCGGCACGCCCGTGTACGCTGCTGAGAGTTTGTTGTAGGGGTTGCGACTCAGCGTGGCCGAGCCGACGATGGGCTGAGTGGAGGTCACCACGACGGAACCGCTGAACGTGTCGTCCAGACCCTCAAACCTTTCATCGGTCTGCATGTTGTAGTTCTTAGCACCATACGGGGCGATGTTATCCTGCAGGCTGAGTTCCAGGTTTCCTTCCCGGTCATACAGATAGAAGTAGGCGGTGATGGAGGAGAAACTGGTGTTCTGCACCAGGATTATCGACCAGTCCGAGTGGCCGCCCCAACTGCCATTGAAGTTCCGTCTGTTGACGAATGGGAAGTAGATCTCCGTGTCGCTGGTGGCAGGGGGGCCATTGTAGGCCAAGGCGTAGCCTGCAATGGCGTGATTGCGGGCCACGCCTGCGATCTCCTGGCTCGAGGTGACCTGGAGGGTGCCCATGAAGCCGGAGGGTAGCTGTGAGTCATTGGGGATATTGGGGTTGACGGAGGAGTCCCAAAGGTCGTAGGTCTCCTGGGAGAAGGGCTGAATGGTGTCGAGGAAGGGGCTGCCGGAAACGGCGTCGCCGCCCCGGTACCGGTAGGTCATGTAGACCTCACAATCCTCAGTATCCAGGCATTGTATGGTAATGATGCTCCTCCAGAAACCTGTCTTGACTAGATGGGGGAAGAAGATGTCATGGGCTCCCTCCACCGTGTCTGCGTAGGCAACAGCACTCAACCCATCGCCTCGGGGGATGTCCTTCCAGTGGGCCTCCACCACGGAGACAATAGGTCGCAGGGAGTCGAGGGTCATGGAGCCCAGCCAACCGCTGCCCAGGCCGGAATCAGAGGGCGCGAAACCGGCGTTCCAAAGGGGGGCAATGGTCTCGGCGACGTCTGAGCTGGCATAGCCGTTCTGGTCTACGTACGTGGCCACGACGTTGGCGTCCAGGGTCTGGTGGACGTTCATGACCCAGGTATCGGTGTTGCCGAGCCCGGGGCTCTCGTCAGGGTACTGCGCCAGGGCCACGGAAGAGAGAAGCAGAAGACCAAGGGAGAGTGCCACGGATGCCAGTGCTTTGATTCTCATGCCGCATCGTCCTTTCGAGACTAAGGTGTGTGCGCCATATCGATCCACTACTCGACCGGAATGCCGTTGTACTGCGCTATGTACCTGTAGGTCGGCATCACTGTCTGGTTGAGGATCAGGCCGGCAATGCCCGCCGAACTGGTAGTGGTCACGACCACGGTGCCCTTCCAGTTGTCGCCCAGAGCCTCGTACGCGCCGCCACTGTATCGGGTGTTGTAGCCGCCGGAGGCGTAGGGAGGGACGTCATCGGTAAAGCCGAGCAGAACGTCTCCGTCCGAGTCCATCCACTGGACGTGGATGGTGATCTCGTTGTTGGGATCCACATTCTGGACGCTTACACCGGCCCACTGACGCCAGGCATCGCCCTCCTTGACGCGGTAGGCGACAGGGAAGACCAGCTTCTGGTAACCTTCCGAGAAGCCATAGTGACCACCGGCCGCGCGACCACTTGGCACACGGACGATGCTGCCGCACCCGACGATAGGGTGAGTGGAGGTCACCACGGCCGAGCCAATGAAGGGGTTCGGCAACTCGTCGAAGGGCCACTCAGGGGTCGTCTTGGCATTGTAGGAGTGGGACCCGCGGGCAGGGATGTCATCGGAGAAGCGGAGGACGCGGTTGCCGTCGCCGTCGTAGAAGTTGAGGTAGATGGTGATCGTGCTGTCGTTGAGGTCATACACGCTAATGCTTGACCAGTCCGACTGCCCACCCCAATCTGCCCAGTTCCTCCTGTTGAAGGCGGGGAAGAAGATCTCCGTGGCGGTCGTGGCAGGGACCGCGTTGTAGGCAAGGGAGTAGCCCAGGCAGCAATGGGAGCGGGCCACGCCGGCGATGGACTGGGTCGAGGTCACCTGTAGGCTGCCCCACCAGCCAGAGGGCATCTGTGTAGCATTGGGGATGTTGGGATTGACGGTGGCATCCCACAGGTCGTAGGTCTCTTGAGAGAAGGACTGGATGGTGTCCAGGAAAGGGCTGCCGCTGACCAGATTGCCCTCGGTATCACGGTAGGTCATGAACACCTCACAATCCTCAGTGTCCACACACTGGATGGTGAGGAGACTCCGCCAGCAACCGGTCTTCACCGCGCTGGGAAAGAAGATCTCCTGGGCGCCCTCAGCGGTGTCGTTGAACGCGGAAGCGCCCCAGTGGTCGCCCGTGGGGACATCCGTGAAGATAGTCTCAGCGATGGCGGCGATGGGTCGCAGGGAATCAATGGCAACCGAGCCCAACCAGCCACTGTCCACACCGGAACTCGAGGCAGGGAACTTGTAGTTCCAGTTGGGGCCGATGGTCGCCGCGAGGTACGAGCTGGCATAGCCGTTCTGGTCTACGTACGTGGCCACGACGTTGGCGTCCAGGGTCTGGTGGACGTTCATGACCCAGGTATCGGTGTTGCCGAGCCCGGGGCTCTCGTCAGGGTACTGCGCCAGGGCCACGGAAGAGAGAAGCAGAAGACCAAGGGAGAGTGCCACGGATGCCAGTGCTTTGATTCTCATGCCGCATCGTCCTTTCGAGACTAAGGTGTGTGCGCCATATCGATCCACTACTCGACCGGAATGCCGTTGTACTCGGTGATGTACACGTAGTGTGGCATGCTGGTGGTGTTGAGCAACACTCCCGCTATGCCCACGGGATTGGTCGTGGTGACGACCACGGTGCCCTTCCAGTTGGTGCCCAGATCTCCATATGTCCCCTCATCGCCGTATCTCGTGTTATAGCCGTGGGCGGCGTAGGGAGCGATGGATTCGTCCTCGAACTTGAGCAAGAGATTGCCGTCGGAATCGAACCACTGGAGGTGGACGGTGATCTCGTTGTCGGGGTCCAGGTTCTGGATGCAGATGCCGGTATACTCACGCCAGTCGCTTCCATCCTTGACCCGGTAGGCGACTGGCAAGACCAGCTTCTGGGAACCTGACGACGCACCAGCGTAGGCAGCTGACAGGCCATAGCTTGGCGCGCGCATGACGCCATGGCTTCCGATGATGGGGTGGGTGGAGGTGACCACGAGCGACCCGGAGAAGGGGCTCTCGAGCAAGTAGGAGGGCCAGTTGTCGCCGTACCTGGCGTTGTAGCCGTTGGTTCCGTAGGCAGGGACATCATCAGAGAAGCGGAGGACACGGGTCCCGTTGGCCTTGTAGAAATTGAGGTAGATGGTGATGCTGAAGTCACTGAGGTTGTGGATGCTGACACCCGACCAATCGGATTGGCCGCCCCAACTGCCCCCGAAGTTCCTCCTGGCGAAGCCGGGGAAGAAGACCTCGGTGGCGGTGGTGCGAGGGATGGCGTTGCAGGATGATGCGTGGCCTGATGCGCAGTGGGTGTGGGCGACACCGGCGATGAGTTGAGTTGAGGTGACCTGGAGGGTACCCGACCAGCCGGAAGGCATCTGTGAATCATTTGGGATGTTGGGGTTGACCGAGGCGTCCCAGAGGTCGTAGGTCTCCTGAGAGAAGGACTGGATGGTGTCCAGGAAGGGACTACCGCTGACCGCGTTGCCGTAAGCATTACGGTAGGTCATGGAGACCTGGCAATCGGCGGTGGCCAGGCAGTGGATGGTGAACCTGCTGCGGTAGTAGCCCGTCTTCACGAGACCGAGGAAGATCTCGTGGGCGCCCTCAGGGGTGTCGCAGTAGGCGGAGGCGCTCCAGTGATCGCCTCCCGGGACGTCCTCATAGGTGTTCTCGACGACGGAAGCGATGGGTCTGAGAGAGTCGATGGTCATGGAGCCCAGCCAGCCTGAGGAGAGGCTGGAGCTGGAGGCAGGAAAGTTGTCGTTGCCCTGGGGAGAGATGGTGCTCTGGATGCTGCCGGCCTGGTTGCCGTCCTGGTCTACGTAGGTGGCCACGACGTTGGCATCCAGGGTTTCGTGGACGTTCATGACCCAGGTTTCGCTGGAGCCAACGCCGAGCTCGTCGGTAGGGAAACCGGCGAGCGCCACTGAAGAGACGAGCAAAATGCCCAGGAGAAGTGCCACAGTTGCCAGCACCTTGGTTCTCATTCTCCACTCCTCTTTCGAGAGTGCTCGACTATCGTTTGCCTGTGCTCGCGGCCACTAGCTTGTTCCTTATTGAGTATCTCAAAGACAATGGACTTCCCAGGCCTCGCCGGTGAACTGGTAGGGGTTCGACGCGTCGCCGGCCACCACCGGCAGGCCGAAGGGATCGTAGGCGTAGTTGGTCTGTACCTCGCCTGTGGCATCCAGCAGTTGTCGCACGCTCCCCAGCCCGTCGCTGAAGTAGTACTGTCTCCCAGCTTGCTGCTGGGCGATGATGTCCAGCCCGTAGAGGTACACGGCCTCGGTGTCGCTGACCACCACGGGCAGCGTCGCTGCCAGGTCGAGAACGTACTGGGTGGTGTCTCCGCTCACGGTCTTGCTGGTCCTGTCCCCATCGCCGTTGTAGGCGAACTGGGTGGTTTGGGGCCCGCCTCCCCGCGAGGGACGCCTGGGTGGGCTGCCCAGCCCGGAACGTTCCGCGCCAAACGCGGGCTCTACCTCATGTCTATCCGCCCATAACCCGCCCAGTCCTGCAATTCGCTCTGTTCGTACCCACTCCCAGGAAATGGGACCGCGTCCCTCAGTTCGTGCAGTTGATCCAGTGTTGTGGGGACGAAGTACCAGACACGCGTCACGAGGGTCTCTGGCACAAGTTCGTGGTGCCCGTCTGACGGCTCCACCACCAACTGAGGTATGAACCCTTCGCCGGGATAGTACAGGTTCACGAGCGCCTGGGCACTACCTCCTGTGCTCCACTGAGCCCATAGCTTGTCGGGAGGGCCATACCTCTCCAGAACGCGGTCCAAGGTGACCCGGTAGTCGAGATATATCACCATGTCGCTCAATGTTCCGTCTGTGATTCCGAAGGCGTTGTAGGTAGCTTGGCTCCGACCGGGAAGGGTGCTCTGCCACCACAAGGTGGTGCTACCGGCGTAGGTGTCCCGATAGTATTCTCCCACATAGTCGCTCTGCGCCAAATAGCACACAACGTCTTCCTCAGTGGACATGCCCGGCACAAGCCCCTGCCAACACGGAGGTCCACACGGGTCCCCCGTCAAGAGGCTGGTGTCCACTCCAACCTCCTCCGTGGGACGGCAGGAAGCAAGACACGCCCCCATGCTCAACAGCCACACAAGAAACAAATTGCTCATCTGTCGTAGTTTCACGGCTCACCCCTCAAACATCGACTCGCTCCAAGGGTACGGTTTGCGGTCCAGAGGGTTCATGTATTCCCCGACGTAATCCCATCTGTCGCGTGATATCTCCTTGCCCACTCCGCCGGCGTAGTCCTCATACACGTATGCGGCGACCGACTCAGCCCAATCCTCGCGAGGGTTCAGACGAGCCTTCGATCTTCCCCTCTTCCATCGCCTGACTTCGAGCGTCGCTTTCTCTGTCTCAGCCCGCGGGAGCTGGCATTCAACCGGTTCGCGGGACCACATCCCTCTCGTCAACATCCCTCCTGACAAGAGAGCTCCGTTGCGGAAATCCCACTAGTGGGCCAGTTCATGCACCACGGTCCACTTCTGGCCGGTCACGTCGTCCCACCAGAATCCGGAGAAGGTGATGCTGAAGTTGCTGGTCCAGCCACGTACGGCGTCTCCGAATACTACCAGCTCCCCCTCCCTCTTGTATACCCGCACTGGTGCTATCCTCTCCTTGAAACCAGCTCTGCCACCCTGCATCAGATCCGACATGTCGCCCGCTGCCTCTAGCAGAAGGTCCAGCTGCGACCAAGTCCAGTCTGACCAGAGGGTGTACTCCTCCATGGGACCGCCTGCGCCGGTCCTTGGATGATGCCGTTGGCGCCCGCCGACAAGGATGCCATAAAGCATTTCGAGCTTGGCACCGAGGTGCTCAAGGCCCTCGCAGGTGTCCTCCAACATGCACGCGCGTGCCCACGGGTCGCGACCATCCATTCCTCTTTGATCCACCAGATTGACAGGGTTGTTAGTCACATACACGTACCGGTTCAGCGTGTTGGGTTGCCACAGATCACCCGCCCACGGGTCCTTGGTGATGAACCTCCCCGTCTCCGGCTGGTAGTACCTGGCCCGCAGGTACAGCAACTCCACCTCCGCGTCCCAGGCCTCGCCGGTGAACTGGTAGGGGTTGGGCACCTCGCCACCCATCACCGGCACGCCGAAGGGATCGTAGGCGTAGCTGGCCTCTACCTCCCCCGTGGCGTCAACTAGCTGTCGCACGCTGCCCAGCCCGTCGTGGAAGTAGTACAGCCTTTCGGATTGCTGCTGCGCGATGATGTCCAGCCCGTAGAGGTACACGGCCTTGGTGTCGCTGACCACCACGGGCAGCGTGGCCGCCAGGTCGAGGACGTACTGGGTGGTGTCTCCGCTCACGGTCTTGCTGGTCCTGTCCCCATCGCCGTTGTAGGCAGACTCAGTTGTTAAGGTGCGGTTATGCGTTGCTCGCCGGTGCCAACGGTGACGAGTACCGCGCTTACTGCGTGCCTTTCCCCAGATAGAGTGCCATCCGCTCGTCAATGGCGACGAGAATCGCCTCCAGGTCAGCCACAGACAAAGACTGTGGAGACACATAGGCATGAAACCGAACCAAGTACTCCTCGTGTTGAGCCACCGCTTGACAGAGGCGCATGTCCTCTTGTGGGGACGCAGCGCAAGCGAGACGAAACTGATCCGCCACCGGGCTTTGGTACGTCAGATCGCTCGGACCGGTCCAAGGTCCCCAACCCTCCGCAGGTGCAAACCAGGCGGCAGTCTTCTTTTGAAAACCTATGCCAGCACAGCGGGTACCGCTGGAAAAACGGTAGACCTCTTGAGTTGCCCCGCCATTCTCGTTGTAGAAGAAGCGACCGATTTGCTCTGCTCGCAAACGCTGGTCGGGGCCGAGAACCATGTCACGACCATGCCAACCCTGTGGAAAGGCCGACTCGTCCAGTAGCAGGTCCTTCAGAAGGAAGGTCCGCGTCGGTGAATCGTCACCGGGGCAACCCATCTCGAGGTAGACGGCATTGAGCGCCGCAGCAAGAACGTGCCAGCAGAGTGCCAAGATCGCAACGTCCGCGAGCACGGCGATGACCAGCATTCGCCCATTGCGGCTGAGACATGTGTCCAGGCTGCGCACGTATTCCACCTCCGCGCAACTGACAACCGCGAGTGGCATCGCTGCCACGTCGAGAGGGCGCATCTTCGCATCGAGGGACCTGCCCTGGGGTGCAGAGTGGGGAATCGAAGCTCTCTGCGGGTGCCTGGCCGCCGTACTGCACTATTTGCAATAGGTGGCTTGTTTCGTTCTTCTATCGTCGCAGCAAGTATAGCATATTTCTTGAATCCTGTCAAGTCGCACTGGTAAGCAGGAGACAAGGTGGGGACACGTCGTGGCCTGCCCCCACGGCAAGCATGCTGCGCGCAGGATCGAGCGAAGGTGCACTCCTGACCGGGCACGCATAGGCAAGCCGCATCCCCTTCGACTGGGCTCAGGGCAGGCTTCGATACGTTGCTTCGCGACTACTCAGGATGCTTTGCAACCTTGGCTCAGCCTACAGGCCCGTAGTAAGGGCTGAAGCCCTTAACAATGCGCTGAAGCGCACACTACAAACGAAGACCCTCCTTGACCGGGGAGGACCTGGAGGTAGGGGTGACGCGATGACTTCACCCTCCCCTTTGTCGCCCCCATCAAGCGAGGGGAACTACCTTAGAAGCCCTCTCCCTTTGAGGGAGAGGGTTTGGGTGAGGGTCTGACCAAACCCCATCCCCTTCGACTGGGCTCAGGGCGGGCTTCGATATGTCGCTTCGCGACCATCCTTCGTCAGGCTCACGACGCGGCTCAGGATGCTTTCCAACCTTGGCTCAGCCTACAGGCCCGTAGTAAGGCCTGAAGCCCTTCACAATGCGCTGAAGCGCACACTACAAGCCAGGCCGTGGCAGCTTAGCGTGCCGATAGGGAGATATCGTACCCTGTCCCGGGACCCGCCGAGTTCTGGAGCCAATCCACGACCTTGATGTAGAAACCACCGCTCGCCGGAGCCGTCCACCGCAGCCGGGAGGCCCACATCTCACCGCCGCTGTCGTCGTCGAAGGCCAGCTCGTTGCCCTGGCCGTCGTAGAGATAGATCGCCGTGTCGGACAGATCACCCAGGTTGGACGTACTGATCACATAAGTCGTCCCCGACTGGGCCTCGAAGAACATCCAGTCCACGTCGCCTGACACGTGCCGGTTGTGTCCTTGAGTCTCCCCTACCTCTATGCGGCTGGCGCGCGCTCGCGAGCCATCCGGCTCGTACTCGTCGATCCGGAAATTCTCTGCCAGGCTCACCGAGACGTCGTACTCAGTGCCTCGTCCTTCCACCGTGTCGGCGAAGTTCCGAATCAACACGCATAGCCTGCCGTCTTCTTCAGCCATCCAGAACAGCAGCGAAGCAAGGAACTCCTCGCCCCCGTCGTCGTCTGAGACTAGCTGCTTCCCTGCGTCATCGTACAGAGAGACGACCGTGTCCACCTCACGTCCGAGCTGGGAAGTCTCGATGGCGTAGGTCCTGCCGGCTTCCGCCTCGAAGCAGAGCCAGTCGCGGTCGCCCTCCACGTGCAGGTTATGGCTCTGAGTCCCTCCCACCTCGATGGAGCTTGCCTCCGCCGCACTGTCGTCGGGCTCCCAGTCGTCAGCCACAAACGGCTCCCGTGGCGTAGAGGTCGCAAGCGCCTGTGGCACCACGAAAGTCGCTGCCGCTGTTTCGGCTGACGTGGCCGATGGAAGCTGCACCCTGGTCGAGGTTGGGGTAGGCGAGGTCGTTTCTGCGGGGCTTGGCGAAACCGCCTCCGCCGTAGGGCTTGTCTCCGCGACCCCCACCGACGACCCAGGCAGCCCCTCCACCAAGTAGACACCCACGAAGCTTCCGGCCCCAAAAGCCGCACATGCCGCGGCCAGGCCGAGTATCACTGTCACAGCCCACTGCCTCTTGGACAACCTGAACACCCACCTCACGTGAGCCGCCGGTCGGCACCAGACCACGCTCGCCCTCATCCGCCATCGATTGTAGCACCCGGCCAGCCCGCCGCGCAACGCCCTGCAGCGCCTCCGTCGTCCCCGCCCTACGCCCGCAGAGGTCACCGGCACCCGCGGGCACAACGCTTGCGTATCGTGCCCGCGTACCTTAGACCATTGACTCCAGGCTGTGGAATCTGGTATAATATGTTAGAACGGTTACGGACGGGAGGTCGACTCATGTTCCTGCCTTTCTACTTCGATTACAGATACCTGCTCTTCTCGTTGCCAGCGCTATTGCTGGCCTTGTTGGCTCAGTGGAAGGTGCAGTCCGCGTACAGGAAGTACTCGCGTGTTCGCAACATGAGGAACATGAGCGGGCTGGAAGCTGCGCAACTGCTGCTCAGGTCCAACGGCCTCAGCCACGTGGCCGTCGAAGCCGCCCGAGGCGTCCTCGGGGACCACTACGACCCTTCCAAGAAGGTGCTACGCCTGTCACCGGACGTTGCCCGCAACCCGTCGGTTGCTGCTCTCGGCATCGTGGCGCACGAAGTCGGTCATGCCCTCCAAGATCAAGCGGACTACACTCCGTTGCGAGTCCGCTCGGGCCTGGTGCCCATGGTCAACCTCGGCACCTGGCTGGGCATGATTCTCTTCTTCGTGGGTCTGCTGATCCAGTTCTCCGGGCTGGTATGGGTAGGCGTTATCTTCTTCTCAGGAAGCGTAGTCTTCGCCATGGTCACCGTGCCTGTAGAGAGGGACGCCAGTCGTCGCGCCCTACAGATCCTCAAGGCCGACGGGCTGGTGGGCACAACAGACATCCAAGGCATCCAGAGCGTCCTCTCCGCAGCCGCCCTCACCTACGTGGCAGCCTTGGCGCAAGCTCTTTCCCAATTGCTCTACTTCGTCTTTCTGGCCACGGGGATGAGCAGGAGGGACTAGTTTGGCGGAATGGAGGCACAGTGACCCGGGCAGGCCAAGACAGCACCACAGGGTAGCCCTCCTGGATCTTTCACCTTCGCAACTGCAAGACCTGGTTCTGTCCATCGGCGAGCCCTCCTACCGGGCGGACCAGGTCTACAGGTGGCTCTACTCGTCGCTGGTCACCAACTTCGAGGCCATGTCCAACCTTCCCCAAACCGTGCGCCAGCGTCTGTCCGAGATCGCTGACCTCCAGAACCTGGTGCCTGTTACGTCCACACTCTCCTCGGACGGCCTCGCCCGCAAAGTGCTCTTCGCTTTGCCCGACGGCGAGACCATCGAGAGCGTGCTGATGCTCTACCATGAGAGGCAGACAGTCTGCCTTTCGACCCAGGTGGGATGCCCCGTGGGCTGCGTCTTCTGCGCCACAGGACAGAGTGGGTTCGTCCGTAACCTGAGCGCAGGTGAGATGGTGGCGCAG
>Ga0315553_10000580_pt1 | contig 31789 bp, 33 predicted proteins | sample SalMarSW160140MG_FD_203099 | JGI IMG/M metagenome (GOLD analysis project Ga0315553, IMG submission 203099) | Salt marsh sediment microbial communities from the Plum Island Ecosystem LTER, Massachusetts, United States - Salt Marsh Sediment SW1601-40 ... | reverse complement strand
CGCCTACCGGGCCGCGGACGAGGGCGACTTCGGTCCGATCGCCCGCTTCGTGTACCTCAACCTGCGCGCCCCGCCCATTGCCCTGCGCGGGATGCCCGAGGCGATGGACTTCGCCTCCGGGATCTCCCCGGAGCGCCGCGCCGAATGGGCCCGGCAGGCCGAGACGGCGCTGCTCGGCGGGGTGCTCAACTACCCGATGCCCTACCTGGCCGATGCGTTCGGCGATCTCGACCTGGGCCCCGGCTTCCGGCGGCGCCCGGAGACCGATGTTCCCACCCTGCTCCTCACCGGGACCCTGGATGGACGCACGTATCCGGAATCCCACCTCGAGGCGACGGCCGGGTTCACTCGGCTCACGCACGTGGTGATCCAGAACGCCGGCCACAACCTGCTCATGGCGTCGCCCGAGGTGACCGACGTGATCCTTCGTTTCATGGGGGGCGAGCCGATCGGACGCACCCGGCTGACGGTCGGGCTGCCGAGCTTCTGAGCCCGGAGGTGCGGGCTACAGCGGCCAGTCGCGCAGGATGCGCTCGGTCTCCTCGGCGTGGCCGCTCTCATCGCGCACGATGTCCTCGAGCTGCACCTGGAGCCCCTTGTCGTCGAACTCATCGGCCTGGCGGGCCCGCTCGGAATAGTCCCTCACGGCGCGCTTCTCGGCCTCCAGCACCGCCTGGACCATCTCCCTGTTTCCGGCGGCCTGCGGCACGGGGCGGGCCGTCGTGGTGGGCTCGCCCCCCAGCGCGACGATCTTGTTCGCCAGGTATTGGGCGTGGCCCTGCTCGTCGGGAACCTCGGCCAGGAAGAACCCGGCGAGCTGCGGCCGGTACGGGCCCGTGACCCTCGCGGCGTACGTGATATACTGAATGATCGCGCCGAGCTCGCCGGCGAGATCCTCGTTCAGCTTCCGAATCAGCTCGTCCTTCTCCATGGATCTCTCCCCTTCAATCTATGAGTCTCGAGGGACGTGGCCCCCCGTGGATCGCTCGGTGCTCCGCCACTCGCCCCACGCGACGGAGCGCCGGTCGCGGCGATGCTTCAGGCCGCCCGCACCGGCCCGTCGATGACCAGCGCGCCGATATCGACGTCCAGGTTCAGGTCCTGCGATTCGCGATCGCGCTGCCAGAGCAGAAACACGACGATGAGCGCGACCACGAGCAGTCCGATCAACACCATGCTGCGGTTCTTCATGCGAGACTCCTCGGTTCCGGTTGCCCACAAGATGCATGAACTGGCGCCCCGGCACAGCGGTCGTCAGGAGGCGCGATCTCCGGACGAGCCCCTGCCAGACCGGATCCTTCACCCCGACGGGTCCGGGGCTCGCCCCTACATGGCGAACACCGCGAGCGCGTACCGGCACGGATCGGCGCTGCACGACGCCATCGACACCTCCACGCGGAACTGACGGCTGGTTCCGACGGGCAGCTTGTCCGTGTCGACCCACGGGAAGTCGTCGGTCTCGACGTCGATGTCGATCTGGTTCCCGCCCATGTCGTACAGCGTGAGGTCGACGTCGAGACAGTCGTTGTCGCACACGGCGAGCACGCGGAACACGCCGGGCCCCTGGGCCGTGAACGTGAAGCTGTGCGATGCGCCCTGAGCGAGCTGCCCGATGCCGATCGCGTGCGTCATGTCGTCCAGACCGAGCGACACCCGGTGCTGGTACAGCTGCTGCTGGGCCTGCCGCTGCCACACGTCGAGCGCGTCGAGCTTCGTCTGCGCACGCAGGGCGCCCGGGAGGAGCGACGGGAAAAGGAGAGCGAGACACACCATGGGGAACGACCGCCGCGCGACCATTCCGTACCTCCGGAAGGCTTCGTCGAGCCTCTCGACGTGACCACCGCCTTGGAATCTACGCCGGGTGACGATGGCCGGATACGAGCGTCGGCGCGGGGCGCCGGCCTCAGCGATCCACCGGCTCGGTGCGCCGGATCATCCACATTCCCCCGCTGGCGACCCCGAGCAGGGTCGCGAACGGCACCGCCCACGGGTACCAGGGGGGCTGCGGAGTGTCGAGGCTGACGGCCGTCCAGGCGACGCTGCCGAGGACCGCGATCACGGCCATGGTCATCACCCATCGGTGTCGCGGGGTCGGGGCCAGCCGGGCGGCGACCGCGCCACCGAGCGCGGCGAACGCGAGTCCGCACAGGACGTGGACGATGGCGAACGAGGTGGGGGCCGTGCCGAGCGGGGAGACCCAATCGGGCGCCGCCACGCCGAGCGCCACCGTGACGACGGCCGTCGACAGGAACATCACCATGCAGCCGACCAGCACGGCGAGCGGCCCCCGGAGCATGTCGTACCTCCTCGCACGAGGATGGAGATGGTCGGAAAGCTGTGGGTGGCGCGCCGTGTGTCAACAGCCCGATCGGCCGGCGGCCGACCGGAGGGGGTTCCCGCCGGCGTCCGGGGGACGCAGGATAGGCCGTGGACGCCCCTGCCATCCCGCTCCGAGGAGGGCCTGGACGTGAGCCACCTCGCCATCCTGCTCGGCCTCGTCCTCGGGCTCGCGCTCGGGCTGGTCGCCTCGTGGACCGGATCGGCCGCCCTGACGGCGGTCGCCGAAGGCGTGGCGCCGCTCGGCACCGTATTCCTGCGGGCCCTCCAGATGGTGGTCATCCCGCTCGTCGCGGCGACCGTGTTCGTCGGCGTGGCGAGGATCGGCAACCCGCGCGCGCTGGGGCGCATCGGCGGGCGCGCGATCGCCTTCTTCTGGCTCACCACGCTCCTGGCGATCCTCATCGGGATGGGGGTGATGCGGATCGCGCTCGCGTGGACCCCGCCCGTGACGCCGCCCGCCCGCGCGGAGGCGGTCGCGCCGGAGCTGCCCGGGGTCATCGGGTTTCTCGTGGGGCTCGTCCCCTCGAATCCCTTCGAGGCGGCGGCGAGCGGGGCGCTCCTCCCCATCCTCGTGTTCACGGTGCTGTTCGCGGCCGCCACGACGACCCTTCCGTCGGACAGGCAGGCCCCCCTGCTCGCGCTCGGCGAGGCCGCGAGCGAGGTCCTCATCCGGCTGGTGCACTGGGTGCTGTGGATCGCGCCGGTGGGAGTGTTCGGTCTCGCGGCGCCGGTGGCGGCGCGGACGGGGCTCGGGATGCTCCAGAGCCTCGGAGTGTTCATCGCCGCGGTGATCCTGGGGCTGGCGCTGTTCGTGATTCTCGTCCTCCTCCCCGCCGTGCGCATCTTCGGCGGCGTGCGGCCCACGCGCTTCGTGAGGGGCACGGTGGGCACCGCGGCCATGGGATTCGGCACGACGAGCTCGGCGGCGACGCTTCCGGTGATGTTCGAGGAGGCGGCCGACCTCGGCGTGTCCCGTGAGGTCTCCAACCTCGTCCTCCCGCTCGCGGCATCGCTCAACCGACCCGGGAGCGCCCTGTATCAGGGGGCCGCGGTCGTGTTCCTGGCCTCCGTGTACGGCGTGCCGCTGTCGGCTGCGGCGGCCGTGGGGGCGTACCTCGCCGTGTTCCTCGCCGCGATGACGGTGGCCCCCGTGCCGAGCGCCAGTGTGATGACCATGGCCCCGGCGCTCGACACGGCCGGGGTTCCGCTCGCGGGTCTGGGGCTCGTGCTGGGAATCGACCGCATCCCCGACATGTTCAGGACGGTGGTCAACGTCACGGGCCATGTCGCGGCGGCCGTCGTGGTCGATGCGCGCTCCGCCTCCCCCGCGGAGACGCGCTCCGCCTCCGGCGAACGCCCCCGCGCTCAGCTGCCCGTCGACACGCCGGGGTTGTAGGCGGTCGGGTCCGGGACGCCGGCCTCGGCGAACCCGCGCCGCCGCAGGAGGCAGGCATCACAGCGGCCGCACGCACGCCCTTCCGCATCGGGGTCGTAGCAGCTCGTGGTGAGCGCGTAGTCCACGCCCAGCTCGATCCCGCGCCGGATGATGTCCGCCTTTGAGAGGTGGAGGAGCGGCGCGTGGACCCGGAAGGTGGCACCCTCCACACCGGCCTTCGTGCCCAGCCCCGCCAGGCGCTCGAAGGCGGCGAGGAACCCGGGGCGGCAATCCGGATAGCCCGAGTAGTCGACAGCGTTCACGCCGATGAACAGGTCCGTCGCCTGCAGGGTCTCGGCCCACGCGAGCGCCAGGGAGAGCAGCACGGTGTTGCGCGCCGGTACGTAGGTGACCGGGATGTCGCTCATCGCGGCGGGCTCACGGTCCTTCGGCACGGGGAGATCGGCAGTCAGCGCCGAGCCCCCGAACCGGCCCAGATCGACCGACACCTCGGCGTGCTCCACAGCGCGCAGGTCCGCCGCCACCCGCCTGGCGGCCTCGATCTCGCCCGCGTGACGCTGGCCGTAGCGGACGGTGAGCGCGTGCGCCTCGTATCCGGACGCGATCGCGATGGCGAGCGTCGTGGTCGAATCCAGCCCCCCGCTCAGCAGGACGACGGCACGGCGTCGGGCGTGGTGTGTCACGTTCACCTGAAGTTGGGGCGCCGGGCCACGATCCGACCCCCTCCCGCGGGAGCGGTGCTAGATTCCCGCCGTGGCCCACGATACCGGAAGCTAGCGAACACCGACGGAGTCCGACGATGACCGATCTACCCCGCCGGGGGCCCCTGCCCCGACCCGCCGGGCCCGACGAGGGACGCGAGACCCTGCGCACGGAGGCCATTCCGGCGCCCGACACGCAGCGCGTCCTCCTCAAGGCGACCGAGTTCACCTCGATCTGCCCGCGCACGGGTCAGCCGGACTTCGGACGCGTGACGATCGAGTACGCGCCGCGCGATCGGTGTCTCGAATCGAGGGCGCTCAAGTTCTACCTGTGGTCGTTCCGCGAGGAGGGCGCCTTCTGCGAGACGCTCGCGGCGCGCATCGCCGACGACGTCGTGTACGCTGTCAATCCCGTATGGGTGCGGGTGGAGGTGCACCAGAACGTGCGCGGCGGAATCGAGATCGTGGCCCGTGCCGAGCGCGGCGGGCCCCCGGGGCCCGGGGAGCGCGGATAACGCCACACCCGGTCATCGGGACGGCTCGACGGCGGGGGTGATCGGTTCGCACCACGGGCGCCGCGACGCTATGCGGGCTCGAGACCGTGCGCGACGCAGCTCATGGTGGCGGTCGTTCCGTCCTCGTACTTGATCTCGATCGAGCCCATGCCGAGCTCCGCGCCGCGGTCGATCTCGACCACCGTGGCCAGGCGACCCCACGGGGTACGGACGCGCTGCCCGATCCGGAAGGGCACGGAGACGCCGGGTGCGCGTCCGCCCTGCTCGCGCGCCAGGACCTCATCCGGGGCGCGCACGAAGGAGGCGTTGGCGTCGGGGTCCTCGCCCCCCGTGGCGGGGGCCGCGTCCCCCTCGTCGGGGAGGGCCTCATCGAGCAGCTCGGAGAGCCGCGCTTCGTGGAACAGCCGCTCGACCTCGGGATCGGGGGGCGCCGTCGGCTCCGGGTCGGGCTCCGGCTCCTCCGGCTCGGGCTCCTCGAGAACCACCAGACCGCCCTCGATGCGGTACAGCTCGCCGCCCTCCCCCTGTACGCGCGCGCCGAGGCGCCCGGCGATGTCGATCAGCTTGCGGACGAAAGAATGATCAGGGCTCCTGGAAAAAAGGTTCCCCTCCACCAGATCGATCCAGGGGTTCTGCGCCGCGGTGGGACCGGTCCACACGACGAAGTCCGGGACAGAGGGGTCCGGAACCGTGAGCTCGGGGTCGCCCCCGGCGAGGGCGCGCCAATCCCTTTTGTCGATCGGGACTTGCGCCCCATCGAGGTAGTGGGGCGCGCGGGTGATGTAGACGTCGTGTCCCACGGTCCTGCCTTTCCCGGCCCGCCTCGTTTCCTCCCATTCCACGACGGGCCTCGCCCCCTCATCGCGCAAGGGGCGGACCGTGGCGCCGGTCACCCGGCGTCGCCGTGGCGCACGGCGCGGCCGGGGCGGGCGCCGGTGGGGCGGCCGTCCACCCACACCGGCACGCCGGCGACCCACACCGCATGGATGCCGACCGCCTCGAGCCCGGGGTCCTCGAACGTGCTCCGATCGGCGATCGTCGCCGGATCGAACGCGACCAGGTCCGCGCGCGCTCCACCGCGGATCACGCCGCGATCGACCAGTCCCAGCCGCCGGGCGGGCATCGACGTGGCACGCTCCACGGCGCGCTCCAGCGTCAGGACGCCGCGCTCGCGCGCGTACACGCCGAGGACGCGCGGGAAGGTTCCCGCACCCCGCGGGTGCGGGCTGCCGATCCCTCCGTCGCTGGCGGTCATCACGCGCCGCGACCGCATGAACGCGTCCACGTCCCGGTCCTCCATCGTGTGGCCGATCACCCCCGAACCGCCGTTTCGCATGAGGCGCATGTAGGCCTCGACCGGGCTCACCCCCCAGCGCCCGGCGATGTCGCTCAGACGGAGGGCGTCGAGCGTCGGGTCGGCCCGGTAGCGCACGATCTGGAGCCGGTCGGCACCCCCGGCGGCCGCGATGCCCGCCGCCACTGAGTCGCGATCCTGGAAACGGCGCGAGCGGACCACGATCGCGAGCCCCGACTGCCAGGCGGTGTAGGGATACTGGTCCGCGGTCACGTCCACACCGGACGCGGACGCGGCCTCCATGCGGTCCAGCACCTCGGCCGCCTTCCCCCACACCGAGGCGTTTCCTGCCTTGATGTGGGAGATGTGCACGGGCAGACCGGCCTCGCGCCCGATGCGGATGGCCTCGTCGACGGCGTCCAGGAGGCCCTCCTCCTCGTCGCGCAGGTGGGACATGTAGAACCCGCCGTGTGCCGCCGCAGCGCGGGCCAGGGCGATGAGCTCGCCGGTGGTGGAGTAGAAGCCGGGGTCGTATTCGAGGCCGCTCGACAGGCCGAAGGCGCCTTCGAGCATGCCCCGCTCGACCCGCGCGGTCATGTCGGCGATCTCCAGGTCCGTCGCCGGACGGCGATTATCGTCCCCCATGATCGCGCCGCGCACGGTCCCGTGCCCCACCATCGTCGCCACGTCGAGTGCGGGCCGGGCCTCGTCGATCCGATCCAGGAACGCCCCGATGGGCCACGGCGAGCTCCCGTCCGCGCCCACCACGATCGTGGTGATCCCCTGCGCGAGCTGGGTCGGCGCGAGCGGCCGGTCGAAGATCCCGCTCGTCGAGTGGTTGTGGATGTCGATGAACCCCGGGGCGAGGACGAGCCCCCCGAGATCGACGCGCTCGGCGCCGGGCGGCCGCGCGATGCTCCCGGGCTCGCCGACCGCGGCGATACGGCCGTCGCGGAGCAGCAGCTCGCCCACGAACGCCGGCGCTCCGGTGCCGTCGACGATGCGCGCGTTCGCCAGCAGGACCGCAACCCCGCTCCCGGACGGCGCGGCGGGCAGCACCGCGTCCCGTGCGGTCTGCCCCACCACGGCGGCGGGCGGGGTGCACAGGGCGGCCACCAGCGCCCACGATGCGATCGATCGGATCGGGGGTCTCATCGCCTCGAATGCCGGGGGTTCACGACCGGGCGCGCTCGCGTCGCGAGCGGTGCCCGGATCCCTGGTTGGACACCCGAGGGGTTCCCCGCCGGCGTCGGGCCTTGTAGCCTCCCCACCCGACCGGCGCCCCACGGGCCGCGCGTCCCCGCGCGGGAGCCGCCGAACGGTCGAGAAACCGCCCAGCCCCGCCCGGGTATCCTGCGACGGGTTCACCGGATGCGTGCAGGGACGACACACGCGAATCTCCGCGCACGGGAGAAGAAGAATATGGACACAGCACTCGTTCGTACCACTCGCTCCGCGATCGGGATCGCGCTCGGAGCCTCCCTGGCCGCGCTCGCGGCCTCGGCTGCCCCGGGGGTCGCGCAGGAGCCCGCGCCCGCGACCGTCTCACCGAAGATCGCCGTCGTCAACGTCGACTTCGTGGCCGGGCAGTCACCATCGGGACAGGCGCTCCAGCGCGAGATCCAGGCCCTGCGCGATCAGTACGCCTCCGAGCTCGAGACGCATCAGGAGGAGGTCCGGCGGATCGAGCAGCGGGTGGCCGCCGCCGACTCGCTTTCGGCCGACGAGAAGCGCGCGCTCGAGCGGCAGTACCAGGACGCGCTGACGAACGTGCAACGCTACCAGCAAGACGTGCAGGAGAAGGCCCAGCGCATGCAGGCCGAAGGGTTGGCCGACATTCGCAAGGAGATCGGGCCCATCCTGGAGGCGATCATGGAGGAGGAAGGATACGACCTCGTCCTCAACTCCCAGAACGCCGCGGTCGTGCTGGCGAGCGACCGCATCGACATCACGCAGGCCGTGCTCGCGCGTCTGCAGGCGGCCACCCCGGGCGGCTGATCGCATGCGGGGGCCGACGACACCGGTGCGGAAATCGGGATCGGCGCGGGACCCTGCGCGCGCCCGGCGTCGGACGCCTGCCGCCGGGTTGCCCGCGCTGGCGGCCCTGCTCGCCGGCGGGCTTCTCACGACCCCGTCGCGGGGCCTCGCGCAGGCGGCTCCACAGGTGTTCGAGGAGGACTTCTCTGGTGGCGTGGACGGCTGGTCCCGGGTACGCCTCGATCGGCGCGAGACCGCCTACGGTACGACGAGCTTCGACGGCAACACCGTCCTCGTCGCCACCAGCGACAACTCCGCGGCCGGGTACGTCCGGTCGCTCCGGATGCCGGCCGCGGCGCGCGCCACGCTGGCCTGGCGGTGGCGGATCGTCCACAGCCTCACCGACAACGATCGCGAGCGCACGCGCCGGGGTGACGACTACGTGGCTCGCGTGTTCGCCCTGTTCGGCGATCGGCCCTTCAAACGCGGGAACAAGGCGTTGTCCTACGTGTGGGCCGGGCAGGAGCCTGCGGGGGCCGAATACCGCAACCCCGTCATCTCCGACGTCGCGACCTTCGTGATCCGGAGCGGCGACGAGTACGCCGGGCGCTGGATGTACGAGCAGCGGGACCTGGTGACCGACTATCGGACGGCCTTCGGCGAGGATCCGCCCCCGCTCACCGGGATCGCGGTCGTCGTCGACACCGACGACACGAGTTCCCGGGCGATCGCCTGGTTCGACGACTTCCGGCTCGAGCTCGTGCCCCGGGCGCCCTGAATCTCGCGGGCCACGGCGGCGACTCAGCGGGGGAGATAGCGCTCCGGCGCCCGGTTGAACGCTTCGGAGCCGCCACGGGGGATGCTCAGGCTGCGCCACCCCTCCCCGGCGGCGTGACGCGCGAGCTGCACGATCTGGCCGACGTGATAGGCGTAGTGCGCCGTCTGGCGCAGGATCGCCTCGAGCACGGTATGAGGCTCGCCCCGGATGCGCACCGTCCGCCCGAGGTCGTCGGGACCCAGACCCTCGAGGGCCCCGAGCAGGCGCGCCCACCCGTCTTCCCACCGCGTCATGAGCGCCTCGCGCGTGTCGCCCTCCCCCAGCTCGAACTCGGTGTCCCGGTGCCGGTCGGGCTTCTCCCCGTCCGTGGTCAGGAAGTCCGTCCACCGGGAGCGCATGTTGCCCGCGAGGTGCTTGACGAGGACGGCGGGGGAGTTTTCCTGCTCGCCGGGCGCGTGGAAGAAATCGCGATCGTCGATCTGCCCGAGCGCCGTGCGCGCCAGCCGCTCGAGCCGCTGGAGCTCGCGGTGGACCGGGCCCAGGAGATCGATCGTCTCATTCACCCGGCGTTTCCCCCGACGACCTCCGCCGCGGTGCGTCCCGTGCGCAGAGCCTCGGCGGCGACCTCCACGGCCTCGAAGATCTTCGTGTATCCCGTGCAGCGACACAGGTTTCCCGACAGCGCCTCCGCGATCTCGCGGCGCGTGGGATCGGGGTTCCGGGTCAGCAGCCCGTAGGCCGAGCACAGGATCCCGGGCGTGCAGAACCCGCATTGCGCGCCCCCGGTCAGATCGATGGCGTCCTGGAGCGGGTGGGGGGCGGGTCCGTCCGCGAGGCCTTCCACGGTCCGGATCTCGTGCCCGACGGCTTCGTGCACGGGGAGGATGCACGACAGCACCGCTTCACCGTCCAGGAGCACGGTGCACGCGCCGCAGTCGCCCTTGTCGCACCCCTGCTTCGATCCGGTGAGGCCCAGCACGTAGCGCAGCGTCTCGAGCAGGGTGAAATGGGTCGGAACCCCCGCCTCGTGACGGTCCCCGTTGACGTCGAGCTCGACGATCGTGTGCATGGTCGAAAGCTCACCGAACGCCGGTGGCGCGGCAAGCGAACCTCGCCATGGCGCGCGGCTTGCCCCCCCGAGCCGATGTGTGCGCCGTCCGCTGGATCCATGGACCTCGTACGGCGCGAAAGAGCGGCCACCCGCGCGTTCCGGCGGGGTCGTACCTGCACATCGGATTGCAGAATGTCCGGAAGGGCGCAAAATCCGCGATCGCGAACGGATCGGGCGCTGATCAAGCCGCTCCCGAAGTGGTCCTCCCGGCCCCTGTGGGAAGGCCTCCTGATCGCGATCGTCGCCGTGTGCGCCGCCATGTACGGGGCAGTCGTCAGCAGCCGCGAGCGGGCCGCGCAGCGTCCCCTGGGGGGGATGCGTGAAGGCCTGCGGCTCCTCGCGATCGAGCGCGACGTCTCCATCGCGGCTCACGACGTGATCGCCGAGCTCTCGATGGCCATGTACGAGGGCGGGCACGAAGCCCGGATCGATACGACCCTGTCCGACCTGCGCACCGCGCTCGAGGATGCGGAGGCGCGGTTGACCGAGCGGTCGCCCTCCGACGGCTGGCGGTTGATCCACGCGCAGATGGTGGCGTCCACGACGGAGGCCCTCGCCGAGTTCGACTTCCCGCGCACGACCGGCGAGGAGCTGGCCTGGATCGACGAGTATCTGTACGACTTCAAGCGCGTGGTCCCGACCGACAACCTCGGCGAGTGGACCGCCCTCCTCGAGGTGTCCACGTGGGTCCAGGAGGTGCCCCTCGTTCTCCGCGACTATCTGGATGGCGCGATGGCGCGGGAGTGGGCCCTCGATGGTCGTCCGCCTGCCGACTCGGTGCTGGTCGACGAGTACGGGTCCTCGCTGTCCATGTGGCGGCGCCTCCGGGAGTCGCACGGGGACCATGCTCGCGACTTCTCGCTGTTCGAGGAGTATCTGGAGGAGGAGCGTGCGGCCGAGACGGACTCGGTCACCATGCGACTGTTCGAACGGCTCGAGGTCCACCCGGCGATCCTCCGCATCGACCGGGAGACGCCGTTCCTGCTGGGCCTGACCGACCGGCACGAGTTCACGTCCGTGGACGAGATCTACGCGCTCCGCCGGCGATGGGTGCCCGAGCTCGTCGAACGCGCGGAGGCGCTGCGGGCGCACGCCGTGGAGCGGCTGGACCTGGCCCTCCAGGCGTCGAAGCGTCGGGATTCCGCCGCACGTGGAGGGGCGGCTCTGGCCGTCCTGCTCGCGTTCGTGTTCGCGATCCACCTGATCCGGAGCCGGCTGCGCGCCGATACGCAGATCCGCTCGGCCCTCGAGCAGGACGTGCTCACGGGGCTCGCCAACCGATACGCCCTGTTCTCGACGGCCCCGGAGCGTCTGGCCGACCCGGCCATGGCGAGCCACGCGCTCGTCCACCTGGACCTCGATGACTTCAAGTCGATCAACGACGAGCACGGCCACCACATCGGGGATCGGGCGCTGATCGCCTTCGCCGACGCGATGCGCGCGGCGGTCCGTTCCCCGCGCGACTTCGTGTGCCGCATCGGCGGCGACGAGTTCGTGATCCTCCTGCACGGACTGCAGGACCCCGAGCGACAGGTCGAGGCCGTCGTCGAGCGTCTGCGCGCGCGCCTCGTCGAGCCGGTGGTCCTCGGCGACGTGACCCTCGAGCTCCACTTCACGGCGGGGGTCGCGGCGGCGGTCGAGCCCGCGCTGCTCGAAGAGCTGCTGGTGGAGGCCGATCTCGCCCTGCTGGACGCGAAGGAGCACGGGCGCGATGTAGCGCAGTTCTTCCGTCACAAGCTCGGTCGGCGGATGATCCACGACCTGTCCAGCGCCCTCGGAAGCGGGGACCTGCGGTGCTCCTTCCAGCCGCAGTTCGACGTCGAGACCGGCCGGGTCGTGGGGCTCGAGGCGCTGGCGCGCTGGCGCCGTGAGGATCGCGTGGAGGTACCGGCGCAGAGCCTCATCGACGCCCTCGAGTGGCTGGGGGCGTCGCGGGACTGGCTGCGGGTGGCGATGCGGGACATCGAGGCCGCGTGGGACATCTCGCGGGACTGGTTCGAGGGGCGCATCTGGCTGAATCTCATGAAGTCCGACCTCGACGAGCTGCCGGGGGAGCTGCTGCTCGAGATCCTCTCGGGAACCCGGGTGCCGCTCGACCGGCTGGGGGTCGAGATCACCGACGGGGTGTCGAGAGGCCAGCTGTCGAGCGTCGTCCGACGGCTGCGCCGGCTGCGCGAGGCCGGGATCGAGGTAGCGCTCGACGACGTGGGCAACGAGCGCGTGCCGCTGCTGCATGTCACCGAGCTTCCGATCGACCTCGTGAAGCTCGACCGCTGTCTCATCACGGGTATCGACTCGCAACGGGCGCTCGGTGCCGTCGTCGAGTCGCTCGTCGAGCTGTGTGGCAGGCTCGATCTGGGCATCCTCGCCGAAGGCGTCGAGACGGTCGAGGAGGAGGCGGTGCTGCGGCGCCTGGGGGTACGGCTGGTCCAGGGCTTCCTGTTCGCCCGTCCGATGCCCATCGCGGACCTCGAAGACCTCCCGAACCGTCAGCGGGAACGCCAGACGAACGACAGCGTGGCCTGATTCCCGGGTCCGCCACGCGTGGCGTAACCCCGGGCCGACCCGCGTCACGTGACCCGACGCGCCCGCCGGTCGTCGGCTCTTCCGACAGGCACGCGCCCACACCGTTCGGAACACCGATGGGTCCCCGCGTGGTATGTATTTGCCCGGACCCGCGAACCGGCGGGGCGGCGGGATCGATCACGATTCGGAGAACCATGCATCAGACCATCCGAGGCAGCGCGCTCGCGTACGTGCTCGCGGTCGCCCCGTTCGCGGCCGGGGCGCTGGCGGGCCAGTCCGAAGAGCGACCGATCGACCGGTGGCTCGTGACCACGACCGGCACGCGCGTGCAGGAGGCCGTCGGGGCCCTCGGCTCGGGGGGAGGCCGGTTGTTCCCGGACCGGGCCGTCGATGTGGGGCCGGGACGCTGGGATGTGGTGCGTGAGGACGGGGCCATGACGCTCCGCCTCGCCCGATCGGACCGGACCGACGGCGCCACGCTGGCGCACGCGTACGTGAAGAGCGGAACGGACGGCCCCGTCACGCTCGACGTGTCGTCCCGGGGCTGTCCGCGGCTGCGGGTGTGGCTCAACGGCCAGGCCTTGTCGGGCGACGAGGGCCCGCGCACCGTCATGCTGGCCGACGGGTGGAACACCCTGCTCGTCGCCCTACCGTCCGGTTGCGTGCCCGAGCTGTCGGCCGGCCTCGGCACGGCGCGCGCGCTGCTCCCGAAGGACGTGCGGCCGATCGACCCCCAACGGCTGCGCATCCAGGCGTCCCGTCCACCCGGCGTCCGGCCCAATCTCCCCTCCGCGTCGATCACCGTGGATGTCCCCCGACCCGTCGGTCTGGTGTGGCGGGCCGCGGTGGACGAGCTCGCAGCCCGGGCGCGGTTCACGGTCACCTCGTGGGGCGGCGGGCCGTCGAGCGTGGTGGCCGACACCTCGGAAGATCACAGCGCCCCGGCGGAGGTGGACCTCACGGGGGAGTGGGCCATCACCCTCTACACACCCACCGGGATCGAGCAGATCGACGCGGAGCTCGAGATGAGCGAGGATGGGCGACTCGACGGCCGGCTCCGTGGCGAGCGGATCGATGGCTCGCTGCGCGACGGGTGGGTGAGCGGCAACCGGTTCGGGTGGATGACCCGATGGTCCGGCCCGGGTCGGGGTGTCGACCTCACGTTCGAGGGCGTCCTGCAGGACGACGCGATGAACGGCACGCTCGACTTCGGCGGCTTTCGCGATTTCGAGGCCCGGTTCGATGGGCGCCGGAAGGGCGCTCCGGAGCCGGACAGCGTCTCGGCCCCCGAAGACCGGCCGCCCGCCGGTGGCTCCCCGCGCCGCGGTCCGCCGGGTGGGCGGGGCGGCCGGGGGGCCGGCTTCCCCGCCGGTGGATTCGGACCCCCGCCCGATACGGAGGGCCAGCACGAGCGTATCATCCGGCAGCTCCTTCCGCCCATGCCACCGGCGCAGCCGGCGCCCTCATCGGGTTCGTTCGAGCTCCGCTTCGACGGCGAGAAGCTGGTCGACTCCGCAAACGGGCTCGAGCCGGCGCACCCGATCGCGCTGGAGGGCATGGTGTCGTTCAAGAAGCTGCGAGCTGCGGCGCTCGACGATCGCGGCGTGCAGGCACGGATCGCGTGGGGTGGCGACAGCCACGAGCGCGTGGGTCGCGTGTCGGCGGAGGCCGTGCTCGAGGCGTTCCACGCCCCCATCGCGCTGACCGCCAGCCGCACCGACGCCGGGATCGAGGGGTCCTTCCGCGTGCCCGAGTCGCTGGATGGGTTCACCATCCGGACGCTGGGTGGGGAGTGGTCCGTGGACGGGAGCCCGGTGCGCGACGGAGCGCTGTGCAGCCCGTGCAAGAAGGGACGTCGGCTCGAGATCCGCGTCACGGGGACCGACGAAGCCCGCGTCCAGGTCGCCGACCCGGGGTATCCCACCGCCGCGGCCGCCGGTGGAGCGGGCCCCGCGGAGGCGTGGCTCCGCGCCCTGTCTGATGACCGGCGGCGCTACCGCGAGATGGGGGTTGCCGGCCACGGGTCGTAGGGGTCTCGGGCCCCGGCCCGCGCCGGGAGCCGCCCGGGGGAGCGCGCTGCCCGGGACCTCCGGTTCAGTCTCCGGCGGGCAGCGTCTCGTCGGCCGGCGTGCACTCCACGTCGTCCTGGCGCCCGTCATCGGGGTCTCCCGGCTCGTCGGCCGGCTCCATCGGGGGAGGCGCGATCACGGGCTCCGGGGCGCTCGCGACGGCACCGGTGGTGGCGCTCGCCGCCACGGCCGTGGCCGACGCGCCGGCGGCGGACGCGGCTCCGGGCGCACCCTGTGGCTTGCCCGCCGCCTCGGCCGCGCGCGTGGCGCTCGTGCCCCAGCGCGTCTCCCGATCGGCGACATCCAGCTCGCGCTGGATCTCGTTCATCCCCCGCTTGAACTCCCGGATCGCCTTTCCCATGGATCGGCTGATCTCCGGGAGACGCCGGGGACCGAACACGATCAGCACGAGAAAGCCGATGATCAGCATCTCGCCGAACCCTACTCCACCCAATGGCATGACGTTGTACCGCTCGACTCGAGAGTGCGGCGAAATCAGTGGGCGAGGGCCGTCAGCACATCTTCGCCGTAGAACATGCCGATGTAGCGGGCCTGGATCGGAGTGACGCGTCGAACCGCCCAGATAAGCTCGACGTGGTTGGGTTCACGCGGGGTGGCCGGAAGAGTCAGCCCGCACTCCTCGGGCAGGCGATCGGCCTTGCGCAAGTTGCACTTGCTGCACGCCGTCACCACGTTCGTCCACCCGTTGTCTCCGCCACGCGAGATCGGCGTGATGTGGTCGCGGGTGAGCGACTCGCGATACCCGAGCTCGCGCCGGTGGCGTCCGCAGTACTGGCAGCGGTACCCATCCCGGGCGAAGAGGAAGGTGTTGGTGACCTGACGCCGGAAGCGTCGGGGCACGTGAATGAACCGAACCAGGCGGATGACGACCGGGGAGTCCATGTGCACCGATTCCGAACGAATCGGGCGCAGAGGATCCACCTCCAGCGGCTCCGCCTTCTGGTCGATGACCAGACGGATCGCGCGCCGGACCGGTATGATCGTCAACGGCTCGTACGAGGCGTTCAACGCCAGGCAGCCCATACCCTCATCCCCCGTGGTCTCGGTCGCGAATATTCAATCGCGCCACCCACGGACTGTCAAGCTCTGTTACCCGGGCGGGACGCGAATGGACCGGGCCGGCTCGCACCGAACGGACCGGGCGACGGAATCGCGATGACCCGCTCCGGCCGCACGTCGGCGGATCGTCCGGGGGGGCGTCCCGCGCCGCCCGGCGCGAGGGCCCGGGACGAGCGGGTGTGCGAGGTCGCGATCGCGCGGCCGTTCCTGGGCACGTTGGCCTACGAGATCCCCGAGGAGCTGGTGGACCGGATCGGACCCGGGCACCGCGTCCGCGTCCCGCTCGGACGGCGCGGCGCGGTGGGGGTCGTCGACCGCCTGGGGTTCCACGAGGGTCGCACCGGGGTACCAGGCTCGCTCAAGCGCGTGCGTGCCGTTCTCGATGAGCGGCCCGTGGCCGGAGAGTCCCTCCTCGCGCTGTGTCGCTGGATCGCCGACTACTACGTGGCCCCGCTCGGCGTCGTCCTCAAGGCGGCCCTGCCCCCCGGTCTCCTGGGGGGACGCGCGGCCCGCGGCGACGGGCCGCGGGAGAAGACCGAGCGCATCATCCGACTCGTCGGACGGCTGGAGACGCTGGTGGAGCGGGACGAGGCGTTCGGGCGGGCCCACCGGCAGCGCGAGGCGTACGAGACGCTCGAGGCGCTCGACGGGGTGGCCGCGGTGGGTCACATGACGAACCGGCTCGGGTTCGGTCGAGCCCTCCTCGATGGCCTCGTCGAGCGGGGGCTGGCCGAGCTCGACGTGCGGCCGGTCGACCGCGATCCGTTCGCCGGCGGGAGCCCGACGAGACCCGTGTCGCTCACGCCCACCGGCGAGCAGACGCGCGCGCTGGAGTCGCTGCGCGCCATGAGCACCCGGGAGGCGGGGTGCGTCGCGCTCCTCCGAGGCGTGACCGGATCGGGCAAGACGCTGGTGTATCTGGAGTTGCTCGAAGGCCTGCTCGCCCGGGGGCGCTCGGCGATCGTCCTCGTCCCCGAGATCTCGCTCACCCCGCAGACGGTCGAGCGCTTCCGGGCCCGGTTCGGGGATCAGGTGGCGGTGCTCCACTCCGGGCTGTCGGACGGAGAGCGCTTCGACGCCTGGAACGCGCTCCGCGACGGGCGCAAGCGGGTGGCCATCGGACCCCGCTCGGCGGTGTTCGCCCCGGTCGAGGACCTCGGGGCCATCATCGTGGACGAGGAGCACGACTCGAGCTACAAGCAGTCCGACACGCCGCGCTACCACGCGCGCTCGGTGGCCATCGTGCGCGCGCGTCTGGAGGGCGCGCTGTGCGTGCTGGGCTCGGCCACCCCCGCGCTCGAGAGCTGGGACAACGCGCTTTCGGGGCGCTACGAGCTGCTCCAGCTCGAGAGGCGGGTGACCGGTCACGATCTCCCGGATGTCGAGCTGCTCGACCTGCGCGCGGCGGTGACCGGGGGGGCCGGCGCCCCGGGGGGCGCGACCAACGGGACCGGACCGGGGGCGCCGGCGGACGCCGCTCCCGGCGAGGGCGGGCCGCTCGTCTTCTCGCCCCGACTCGCGGCCGCCCTCGGCCACCGGCTCGAACGTGGCGAGCAGGCCATCCTCCTCCTCAACCGGCGCGGGTACGCGACCTTCGTCGAGTGTGTCGAGTGCGGCAGGGTATGGAGCTGCCGGAGCTGCTCGGTGTCCCTCACCTATCACCGGCGCCGACGCCGGCTCGTGTGTCATCACTGCGGGTTCGAGCGGGATCCCCCGGACCACTGCGACGAGTGCGGTGCGCCGGCCCCGCGCTTCACGGGTGTGGGCACCGAGCAGGTCGAGCGCCGCCTGGCCGAGCTCTTCCCGGCGGCGCGCGTGGCGCGCATGGACCTCGACACGACGGGCTCCAAGTGGGCGCACTTCGAGATCCTCGAGGCGGTACGCAGCCACGCGGTCGATGTGCTCCTCGGCACGCAGATGATCGCCAAGGGGCTCGACTTCCCGGACGTCACGCTGGTCGGCGTCATCAACGCCGACGTGGGGCTCCACCTGCCCGATTTCCGCGCCAGCGAGCGCACCTTCCAGCTCCTCGAGCAGGTCGCCGGCCGCGCCGGGCGGGGCGCGGATCCGGGCGAAGTGCTCGTCCAGACCTTCCGGCCCGGGCATTTCGCGCTCGCCTGCGCGGCGGCGCACGACTACGTCGGGTTCGCCGAGCGCGAGCTCGAGGACCGCCGCGAGCCCGGGTATCCCCCCTTTCGGCGGCTCGCGAACCTCGTCGTCTCGGGCACGCGCGAGGAGCGGGTCGCCGAGGAGGCCGACGAGGTGGCGGGCTGGACGCGCGCGCTCATCGAGGACCGGGCGCTGACCGACATCGAGGTGGTGGGACCGGCCCCGTGCGCGATCGATCGGCTGCGCGACCGCTGGCGGTGGCACTTCCTGCTCAAGGCCCGCGACCCCCGCACGCTGGGCGCCGTGCTGCGCTTCCTGGCGGAGCGACGGGGGCGGACGGATGCCGGGCTGCGGCTCGAGATCGATCGCGATCCGGAGTCGCTCCTCTGACGCGGCCCGGCACCCGGTCGTCGGGGCCGCGGCGGGGACCGGGCGCCACCCGCCGGAACCGCCCGCGACGCTTGTAGATCCGCGGCAAGGACGACAAGTTGAGCTTCTGGTTCTTCACGTCTTCGGCGAAGGAGCGGCGATGAGCGAGGCAAACGGCGAGCGGATCAAGGTCATGGTCCGCTGGGTCCAGATCCTGGACAACCTGGAGCCGGCCTTCAAGGAGAAGGGCGAGTTCGTCTTCAAGTCCGTCGTCTCGAGCGACAACCTCGGGGGCGTGCGCAAGGAGGGCCGCTATCCAAAGACCGGCCACATCTCGATTTCCGACCAGCCCGTGTTCAACCGCGAGATCGTCAACTGGGTGATCTTCGAGGGCGAGGTGAAAGACCATCTCGTCGTCGAGCTGTATGGCGAGGAGCTCGACAAGTTCAGCGCCAACGACATGCTGGACACGTATCGACGCGAGTTCCGGGGCCCCGTCTCCTCGTGGCTGGGCACGTACGGTCCCGGCGAGGACTTGACCTCCGAACAGGCCGCCGACAGCGACGATCCCGAGATGATGGACAACTGGCGGGTGTGTCTGTTCATCGACCGCGTGTAGACGCGCGACGGCCCACGGGGCCGGGAACCGGACGGGGCGGGGCCGGGGCGGGGCCTCGCCCCGTTTTTGTTCGTGGTGGCCGGCACCCGCGTGCCGCCGGGGCGGGTCGGGGTGCTCCGACCCCTGTTTTGAGGCGCCCCGGTCGGAGGCTATCGTTTGAACGGGCGCCGCCCGGAGCCCGGGCGGCACGAGCCGTGGTGAGGAGGGGAGCATGAGGCGCGACATCGACCCGCGTTCGACCGACCGCATCCTGCGGGCGGGGCTCCTGCTGGCCGTGATCCTCCTGGCGGGGTGTGGAGGACGGCCGGTGCCGGCGAACGCCTCGCGGGAGGCGGTGGCGGCGCTGGACGCCTGCCGGGGGAAGGGGGGGGACGCGAAGCAGGAGTGTTACGAGGACCGCCTGCTCGCCAGGCTGGACGGAGCCGGGGTCCGCCCCGCCCTCGACATGCTCTCCCAAGTCGCGGCCGGGGACGAGGATGTCGAGCGCGACGCCCATGTCTACACGCACGCCATCGGGATCGAGTCGTACCATCCTGCGCAACCCGTGGGGGAGCAGTTCGCCGAATGCACCGAGCTGTTTCAGTCGGGCTGCTACCACGGGGTGATCCAGGCCTACTTCATGTCGAAGGGCTCGGTGGACCGGGAGACCGTCCGCGAGCTGTGCGAATCGTTCAAGCAGCCCGGGGCGGACCGCTTCCTGCTCTTCCAGTGCCTGCACGGCATGGGGCACGGTCTGGACATGATCTACGACCACCATCTCCCGCGCGCGCTCCAGGACTGCGACCTGCTCGACTCGTCCTGGGACCGCGAGTCCTGCTACGGCGGCGCGTTCATGGAGAACGTGGTCGCCGCCACGAACCCGCACCACGCCGCGACCCGGCTGGCCGCCGAGCATGGTCACGCCGGCGCGGCGAGCGCGGGCGCCGAAGGGCCCCACGAAGCCGCGGCCATGGCCGCCGGGGCCGGGGACGAGCACGCCGGAGCGGACGAGCGGGCAGACGAACAGACCGGGGGCGAGCACGCGGCCGGGCACGCCCGCCAGCGGGTCATGACGTTCGCCGTCGACGACCTCGAGCCGTTCGAGCCCCTCCGCTCCGACGACCCGCAGTACCCGTGCTCGATCCTCGACGCCCGGTACCTGACGGCGTGTTACATGATGCAGACATCGGTCATGCTGTGGTTCAACGGGAACGACGTCGGCGAGGCGGCCGCGTCGTGCGCCGGGGCGCCCGAGAACTGGCGCAAGACCTGCTTCCAGAGCCTCGGCCGCGACGTGAGCTCGCGCACGCTCCAGGATCCCGACAAGTCGCTCCACGAGTGCGGCAAGGCGCCCGAGGCATACCGCGAGTGGTGCTACGTGGGGCTGGTGAAGAACTTCGTCGACCTCACGGCCACCTTCGATGACGGATTCGCTTTCTGCCGCCGCCTCGAGGAGCCCTACAAGCCACGCTGCCACGAGGCGATGGGCGAGGAGATCGGGATCCTGAGGGCGACGGAGGACGAGAAGCGGAAGGAGTGCTCGGTGTCGGAGTCCTTCGAGCTCGAGCAGCGCTGTCTGTACGGAGCGAGAGTCCGATCGGAGTAGGACCGCCACACGTTCCGACCGGCGTGAGCGCGTGAGGATCTGGGTCGACGCCGACGCGGCTCCGCGACCGGTGAAGGACATCGTCGCGCGGGCCGCCCTCCGCCTCGAGCTCCACTGCACGCTGGTCGCGAACCAGCGTCTCCGGCCGCCCGCCAACAACCGGTTCGTGACCGCGGAGTGGGTCGACGGCGGTCCCGACGTCGCGGACGACTACATCGCAGAGCACGCCGAGCCCGGCGATCTGGCGATCACCGCCGACATCCCCCTCGCCGCCCGACTCGTCGAAAAGAACGTCATCGTCATCGACCCGCGGGGGACGGAGTATACGCGTGCCGACATCGGCGAGCGCCTCTCCGTCCGGGACTTCATGGACGGCCTCCGTCAGACGGGGGTCGAGACGGGCGGGCCGAGCAGCTACGGCGAGAGCGACAAGCGCGAGTTCGCGGGGGCGTTCGACCGGATCCTGACGCGGCTGGTTCGAACGGGCTGAGCCGCTCGGGGTGTCTGGCGAGCCCTGGGTCCACTAGCGTCCAGGAGCAGGTAGATGCACCGGAGGGCCTGTGGTCGCGCGCCGAGCAGGCCCCGAACGACGAGACAGGAATCGAGCCGTGAAAGGTCCCGGGGTTCGTCTTCGCCGCTCGCTTAGGACATGTCTCCCCGCCCTCGTGCTGGCCACCACGCTCAAGGCGCAGACCGTCGCGGTGCCCCACCCGACCGCTGGCGAGCCAGGCCTGAGCGAAGAAGAACGCATCTTCGGGCTGGCCCTCCTCTGGAAGGAAGTGGACTACAACTTCCCGTTCTTCGACCAGGTCCCCGAGCTCGATTGGGACGAGACCTTCCGGCAGTTCGTGGGTCCCGTCCTCGAAGCTCCAACGACGCTCGAGTACTACCGGGTTCTTCAGCGCTTCGTCGCGCTGCTCGAGGATGGGCACACGAATGTCTACTTCCCCGACAGCATCGTATCCCGGCGCGCGTTCGATATGCCCTGGATCCGTCTCGAGGCCATCGGCCGCCGGGCCATAGTCGAGAACGTGCGGAGCGATCTCGCCGGGTTGCTCCCGCCCGGCTCGGAAATCGTCGCCGTGGAGGGGATCCCGACGGAGCGGTACCTGGCCGAGCGAGTTCTGCCGTACGTCGCGGCGTCGACCGAAGCGATCCGGTGGCGGCGGGCGATCCGCGGGAACCTCTCCTGGGGGACCGGCCTTCTGGTCGGCCCACCCGACACGGCCGTCAGGCTCCGCGTTCGAGACCCGGCGGGAGAGGACCGGGAGATCGAGGTGGTCCGTGACCTTCAGTCCCGGTCCGGCGAGTGGGCGAAGCCGCCCACGGGTCGGCCCCCCACGTACGAGTTTCGGTGGCTGGAAGACGGGATCGCCTATGCGGCGTTGAACTCGTTCTCGGACGCGGGGCTCGTCGAACAGTTCGAAGCCTCGCTCGCCGAGTTGCGGCGGGCCCGCGGCGTCGTGATCGACCTGCGCGCCAACGGGGGTGGAAGCGACGTCATCGCCACCGCGATTCTCCACCACTTCACGGATCGGCCGCTCGTGGGATCCGGCTCCCGGATCCGGGTAAACGATGCGATGTACCGGGCCTACGGGAGCTTCGGCGAGTCGGCGTTGCGATCCGCGCTTCCCGCCGACAGCGTGGAGCTGGTCGAACGTTCGTTGGCCCACCATGCAGGCACCGCGTGGAGGATCGAGCCGCCCGACAGACAGCCTGCTGAACCGGGCGAGAAGATCGAGGCTCCCGTGGTCGTGCTCATCGGCCCGAACGTCGCCTCGGCTGCCGAGAACTTCCTCATCTATCTCCCCGGCGATACCCGGTTCATGACGGTCGGCCAGCCCACGGTGGGCAGCACCGGACAACCGTTACAGCTCCGGCTCCCGGGCGGCGGCCGGGCAAGGGTGGTGTCACGTGCCGCGATCCGCCCCGACGGAACGACGTGGGTCGGTACCGGAATCCTGCCCGACGTCGCGGTCGAGCCGACCGTCGAAGATATCGCGAGGGGCCGTGACGTCACGCTCGAGCGGGGCGTCGAGATCCTGCGGGAGCGGATCCAGGGTTCCTTCAGGTCGCGCTAGGGGCTCGTACACGGCGCCGAGGCTCCCGGCTCGTCCGGTCGCGATGGGCGGATTAGGGGGAAAATCCGGCGACTTCCCGGCGCCGGATGGGCTCGCCGATCATGCGCTCGGTCGCGCGGACCCACTCGTGGTCCCCGCTCGTGATGAACGTACAGGCCGCCCCTTCCCGCGGCGCGGGCAGCGCTTGGACCTGACCGCCCATCGAGACGCCGCCGAAGATCGTGACCATGCGGACGCGCGCACCGTGCACACGTGGGTTCGACGAGATTCTGCCCATAATCCCGATGGTGACTACGACCCCGTAGAAGAACGTCCACAAACTGGCGGCCACGCCGAACAACATCATGAGCACGAGGGTGAGGTGCACCCAGTAGCGGCGGGCGGGATCGAGGGCGTGGGGCAGACCGCCGATCAGCCGCATGGCGGCGATCGTGAACACCAGCCCCAACGCGATGGCGAGGTACTCGAAGGGTGTCACGGCGCGGCCTCGGGCGCTGCGAGAGCGAACGAGAAGATCGCCGGCTCGCCCGCCGGCTCCCGCCCGCCAGCCGCCGCGTACAGCCGGATCGCGCCGGCGTTGTCGCGCTCCGTCAGCACCCAGGCCTCGCGGCACCCGAGCCCGCGCGCCGCTTCGAGCAGTGCGTCGAGCAGTCGGCGGCCCAGCCCGCGCCCGCGGTGGCCGGGGACGACGCCGACCTCGTTGATCCACATCTGGGCCGGCTTGTCCGGATGCACGTAATGGAGGGCGCTGGCCATCCCCACCACGACCCCATTGTCGAGCGCCACGGCGATGTGGTGGTTCGGGCTGGCCAGGAACTCGGCGACGAGCTCGGGCCGCACCGGGCGGTCGAACACCTCCGCCGCGACGGCGCCGAGCACCGCGTCGTCTCCCGGCCCGAGCAGGCGGACTTCACCCTCCACCCGCCAACCCTCCGGACGCCCGACCGCGGGCACGAAAGCGGATGACCCCCACCGCGACCAGGGCCCCGACCGTGTTGGCGACCAGATCCCAGCCCGTGTTGCGATAGCCGCCCACGTTCGTGTCGGGCACGAGCAGCGTCGCCCCGAACTCGATCACCTCGTTGGTGGCGCCGAACCCGAGACCGGCAGCCGCGACCAGCACCAGCAATCCCCCCGTCGGGAGGGCCTCCGCGCCTCGCTGCCGGAGCGCGGCCCTCAGCCCCTGCCAGCACACCCAGGTCGTCGTCCCGAACCCCCAGGCGTGCACGAGGTGGTCGTACTTGATGCGCTCGGGGATGAGCCACATCGAATAGACGACCGCCTGGCCGTCGACGGCCACAGGCCACCCGGCCGGCGCCGGCACGAGCCCGCCCACCATGTGCGCGAGCCCCCACAGACTGAGCCCCCACAGGACCCCAGCCGAGAGCGTCACGCTGCGGTCGACGGCCCACACGGCGGTGACCAGCACGACCATCACACCGAGATAGAACAGGAACTCGCGGTTCCCCGTGGCGATGACGCCGATGAGCGCGGCGCTCGTGTAGGCGGCGGTGAACAGCGCGACGGGTAGCAGCCGGCGGTCCTTCATGCGAGCTCGCTCACGGGCGCGTGCGGCGGATGTCGCTCACGGTCGATTCGGGGTCGGCCACCGGCTCCCTGACGGCGAACGCCACGGCCCCCATGAACCGCGCCAGCCGCGTCTCGTCGAGCGCGCCCTGCGACCGGACGCCGGAGCACAGGTCGAGCCCGTAGGGACGCACCCGCGTCATCGCCTCGGCCACGTTGTCCGCGTCGAGCCCCCCGGCCAGGTAGACGGGCACCGAGACCGCCTCGACGATGGCGCGGCTCACGCCCCAGTCGTGCGTGCGGCCCGTGCCGCCCAGCTCCTTGACCGCGAGCGTCGGATTGCCGGAATCGAGGAGGAGCGCGTCGACGTGGGCTTCGGCGGCGCGGGCCTCGTCCACGGCCGTCTCGTCGCGCACGTGCACCACCTGGACCAGCGAGACGAGGGGGAGCCGCGCGCGCAGATCCGTGAGGGCTTCCGGCTCGAGCCGGTCGACGAGCTGGAGCGTGCTCGCCCCCGTCCTGCGCTGCTGCGCCTCGATCGTCTCGGGGTCTCGGAGCGAGGTGAGCAGGAAGGTGTCGATCTCCGGCGGCACCGCGCGCACGATGGCCGCGATCGTCTCTTCGGAGATGATCCCCGGACCGCTCGGCATCTCCGACACCAGACCGAGCGCCGTGGCGCCCCACCGGATGGCGAGCGCGGCCTCGGCCGGGCTCGCGATGCAGCAGATCTTGACGCGGGGCAGGGCGTCCCCGGGCGCGTAGATCACGAGCGCCTCGCCGTGCTCTGCGCGGCCGACCCCCTCACCCGGCGAGCTCCACACCCAGACCCGGGCCGTCGCCGAGCACGATGCGGCCCGCCTCGAGGTGCGGGCCGCGGAACGGGTCGTCCTTCAGGAGCGCCGCCCCGTCCAGGTCCGCGTAGTCGACCAAGGGGGCGAGGTGGGCGACCGGCGCGATCCCGAGCGTCGTCTCGAGCATGCAGCCCAGCATGACCTTGAACCCGAACGCACGCGCCGTATGCACCATGCGGATGGCTTCGCGCGGTCCGCCGCACTTGGCGAGCTTGATGTTGATGCCGTCCACGATCCCGGCCAGCGCCGGGATGTCGGTGGCCACCAGGCTCGACTCGTCCACGATGATCGGGAGCAGCGAGCGCTCGCGCACGAACGCGAGCTCCGCGTTCCGGTGCGGAGGCAGCGGCTGCTCCACGAACTCGACGTCGTAGTCCGCGCACATGGCGATCCCCTCGACCGCCTCGCGCGGCGTCCACGCGGCGTTCGCGTCGACGCGGAGGAGCTTGTCGGGCGCCGCTTCGCGAACCGCCTCGAGCCGCGCCTCATCGTCCGCGCTCCCGAGCTTGATCTTGAGGATCGGGTACTCCTCGGCCTCGCGCGTCTTGGCGGCCATCACGTCCGGCTCGTCGAGCCCGATCGTGAACGAGCTCAGCGGAGCCGTGGCCGGGTCGAGCCCCCACACCTTCCACAGCGGCAGTCCGACCTTCTTCCCGACCCAGTCGTGGAGCGCGGCCTGGACGGCGGCGTGCGCCGCGCCGTTCTTCCCGAGGAGCGCCTTCAGGTCGGCCTCGATGCGTTCGAGCTGAAACGGGTCGTCGATCTCCTCGATCCGGGGCGAGAGCTTCTGTAGCGCGGCCTCGACGGTCGCCGTCGTCTCGCCGTAGTAGGCGGACGGGTCCGCCTCGCCCCAGCCCTCCACGCCGTCCAACTCGAGCTTGAGCCACACGAGCACATCGCCCGTCCGGACGCTCCGGCTGATGCGGAACGGGTGCTTCGTGTGGACCTCGATCCGCTCCCACGAGACCTTCATCGCGTCACCCACAGCCTCCGCTGGACGCGGGACGGGGTGACCAGCGGACCGTCGTCCCGCATGTAGACGTCCACCTCCGTCCGTATCCCGAAGCGGCCCTCGAGATAGACGCCCGGCTCCACCGAGAACCCGATCCCCGGGACGAGCCGCCGATCGTCGTGCGTCTCGATCGAGTCCAGCGTCGGACCGACGCCGTGGATGTCGGTGTCGATCCCGTGACCCGTGCGGTGGAAGATCCCATCCTCGTAGCCGCGCTCGATGAGGACGGCGCGGGCCGCCCGGTCGGCATCCGCACCGGTGGCCCCGGGATCCGCCCGCACCGCATCGATCGCGGCCTCGCGCGCCGCCACGGCGGCCTCCCAGGCGTCGACGACATCCTCCGGGGGCTCGGGGCCCAGGTACCCCATCCACGTCTGGTCCGCGTACACGGCCGCCGGATCGTCGCCCCGCTTCCCCCACAGGTCGACCATGAACACCTGCCCCGGCTCGAGCGCGGCCGCCGTGCCCTCCTCGGGTCCGTAGTGGGGCTTCGCGGCGTTCGGCCCCACCGCGATGATCGTGTCCCCCTCGATGAGCCCGGCGCCGGCGAGCTCGGCGCGCACCCATTCCGCGAGTCGGTGCTCGTCGGACGGGGGCGGCGCGGCCGATACGTCCTCCGCCGGCGCCGTGTCCTCCGCCGGCGCCGCGTCCAGGCCGACCGCCCGCGCGGCTAGCTCGAACGCGCCGCGGGCCACCCGGGCGAGGATCTCCGCGGCCGCGAGGTGCGTCTCGAGCCCGCTCGCGCCCCACTGGGCCGCCGTCCCCGACACGAGATCGACCGAGCTCACGACCCGCGGGCCCAGCGACTCGACGAGCTCGCGGACCCCGGCCGGCACGTGGTCCACGTACGGGATCGCGTCGTCCGGACTCACCTCCATGGCGACGGTCGCGCACCCCTCGAGCAGCTCGCCCAGCGCGCTCTCGAGATCGGCCGAGCTCACGTAGCTCCGGAACTCGTGCGGCCACCCGTCCCAGCCCGAAACCTCGATCCTCTGCACGAGGGCAACGGGGGGGCGCCCGGGCCGGATCAGCACGAACCAGCGGCGCTTCTGACCTTCGGGAAGCCCGACGAGCCGGGCGGCGATGGGGTTCTTGGCGCGGAAGTCGTACAGCAGCCAGGCGTCGAGGTCCGCGGCTTCCAGTCCCCGGCGGGCCGTGTCGACGAGCTTGGCGTCCAGGTTCGGCATCCGGTGTCCTTCCGTCACCCGGCCGTGTCTCGGCCGGCGGCTTCGATGAGCGCCTTCAGGTGCGCGACGACGTTCCGCCCGAGTCCGGCGGGATTGTAACCGCCTTCCAGGAGGGAAACCACGCGCCCTCTCGCCGTGGCCCGCGTCCGCTCGACGACCTCGCGCGTGAGGGTCACGAAGTCCTCCTGGCGGAGCGTGAACCCACCCAGCGGGTCCTCCTCCGCCACGTCGAACCCGGCCGAGATGAGGACGAAGTCGGGGGCGAAGGTCTCGAGCGCGCGGTCTACACCGTCGAGGAACGTCTCGACGTAGACCCCGGGCGGCTGTCCCGGCACCATCGGGAGGTTGAGCGTCGTCCACGCGCCCTCGCCGGCCCCACCATGGCGAGCCGAAGCGCGTACGCATCCGACGACGCTCGCGACGCTTCAGACACCACCCGCAATCCGGTCGCCACGGTGAGGATCCAGTCGGCCAGCAACAGACGGTGTGGTCGAGACCGCCGATCGTCCTTCGTCGCCCCTCGGGAACAGTGGATGTGGGCCGAGGCCAAAGCGGGTGGGGCCCGATCCCGCGGAGCTTTCGATTCACCAGGAGCCAACCCCCGAGCACGAAGCACGAGCCCCAGGAACGCGATGCCCGACTTGATGAACAGGCGTGGAGTCGAGAACACGCCGGCTACTCGACGCCTCGGGGCCTCTTGAGCAGCGACAGGAGCATCTTGAAGGGCGGGCCTCCTAGAAGCTCGTGCGGCACCGATGGCGGCAGATGGAGCATCTCGCCGTCTCGTACGTTGTGTTCCACGCCGTCGATGAGGACCGTGACCTCGCCGTCGAGCACGTGGACCAGCGCGTCGTTCGGGTTGATGTGCCCGGTGAGCCCCTCGCCTTCCGCGAACGCAAACAAGGTCACGGTGCCTCCCGGACCCCGGAACAGGACGCGGCTGACCACCGAGCCCGACTGGTACTCCACCAGCGCGGCCAGGGCCTGGGGCGTGGAGATCGGATAGTCCATCGCGGGGCACTCCCTCGTTGAGCCAACGCATCGGCGACTCCTTCGAGTATGGCCAATGCGAAGGGCTGAGGGAATCTCGGGCCTCGCCCGCCCGGACTGACCAGTCAGCCCATCCCGACCGGTCAGCCCGACTCGGCCGCCTCGATGAGCGCCTTCAGATGGGTGACGACACTCCGCCCGAGCTCCTCCGGCTTGTAGCCGCCCTCGAGTAGCGACACCACCCGCCCCCCGGCCGTGCCGCGCGTCCGCTCGATCACTCCGAGCGTGAGCGCCCGGAAGTCCTCCTCGCGGAGCGTGAACCCGCCCAGGGGGTCCTCCGCCGCCGCGTCGAACCCGGCCGAGATGAGGACGAAGTCGGGGGCGAACATCACGAGCGCCCGGTCGACCCCCTCCAGGAAGGTCTCGACGTAGACCTCGGGCGGCTGCCCCGGAGCCATGGGGAGGTTGAGCGTCGTCCCCTCCCCCTCGCCGGCCCCCGTCTCGGACGCCGCGCCCGTGCCCGGGTAGAGCGGCGACTGGTGCATGGAGAGGAAGAAGACGTCCGGGTCTTCCCAAAAGATGTCCTGCGTGCCGTTCCCGTGATGGACGTCCCAGTCGACGATGAGGACGCGGTCGATCCCGTCGTGCGAGAGCGCGTGGCGCGCGGCGATCGCGACGTTGTTGAACAGGCAGAACCCCATCGCGCGGTTCGGCGTCGCGTGGTGCCCCGGCGGCCTTACGGCACAGAACGCGGAGGCGTGACGGCCCGAGAGCACCGCGTCGACCGCCTGCGTCGCGCAGCCGGCGGCCGCCATGGCGGCATCCCAGCTCGCCGGCGAGACGACCGTGTCCGGGTCGAGCGACAGGATCCCGTGCGACGCTGCCGCCTCCTCACACGCCTCGCGCACCGTGCGGATGTGCTCCGGCGTGTGCGTGAGCTCGAGGAGCGCCGGGTCCGCGTGCTCGGGGACGACCGGCTCGATGTGCTCGTGGAGCTCGGGGAGGGCCCCTTCTAGCGCCTGCATGACCGCGCGCAGGCGGCCCTGGTGCTCGGGGTGGCGCCAGCCGGTGTCGTGCCGGCCGCAGTCGGCGTGCTGGTAGAGACCGATTCGGGTCACGGGGCTCCCGTCGTCTGGCGTCGTCGTGGCCCGCCGCCCCGCGTCGAGACTCGCATTGCGGGCGGGCCGCGGGGTCGGGTCGCCGATGCTAGCCCGGTCGCGAGAGGGGGCAGGGTCGAGCGTCGCGCGGATCCTCGCGGGTTCGAGAGATCATTCGACGAACACACCTCGTCGAGAGGGGTGGCGCGCGGGGGGCGATCCGCGTGCGACAACCTAGTGCGACCCACCCGCCTTCGCGCTGTCTAGGTCACACGGCACCCGTCCGATACGTTCTTACTGGGTGCTCGAGGCTACTAATCGCTCCCACTGGATCCCATGCGTTTCACGCTCGCAGCCATGAGCCCGATGCTGGTCACACTGTCCGCGTGCGCCTCCACACTCGGGGTGGTCGAGTCCTTCCCCATCGGCATCTACGAGGTCGAGATCCTCCCCAACGAGGTCCCGGCGAGGAGCGATACACAGGGCGTTCCGGGCCGCTGGGGATTCGTGTTCAACCCAAACGGCCGGTTCGAGGCTCTGAGGGACGATCGGCTCCTCGTAGATGGTACGTTCACGGCCAGCGGGAGCGTCATCACCCTGACCGAACTCACCGGGAGCTTCGGGTGTATCGAGGCCTCGGGCAGCTACGCCTGGTCGGCCAGCGAAGCGGAGCTTGTTCTCTCAGATCTAATCGATGGCGTCGATTCGGATTCGTGTCCCACCCGTAGCCTCGTGCTCGGACTGAAACCGCTGACACGCATCCCGCTCTAGCTCCCGACCGAATGCTCGACCAACTTTCACGTGACGCTCCGAGGTTGTCGAACGGACGCGGACATCGAGCCTACAGATGCGCCGGCCTCGTGGAGTCTCGTCTGAAGCCGGTCCGGCTCGATGGCGGCTATTCTCCATCCACTGCCGGAGCTGAACGCCGACCGGACCTCCGCTGCCGTGAGTCCCTTACTCTGGCTCGTTCGCCCATCGTACTCGTCGTGACACTCAAGGCAGAGGAACGCGAAATTACTCAGCCTACTATTGCTCGCATCCTGGTCCAGGTGCGCAATCTGACCGCTCTTGATCGTCGTGTCGCGGCGCAGCCCGAAACAAATGCCACAGCGGCGCCGGCTGGCTAATGGAGCAACACCTCTACCTCAACAGCCGTCGATGTCCGGGCTCGCGTCATGCCTTCCTGCCTACAGACCGCTTTCGCATAACGTTCAGAGGTGGCCGACGCGGCCCGCTTGCGAGCCGTGTAGCCCGGAGCTCCCACAGCGAGCGTAGGCGGCCACCGTGTGTTAGCCGTAGTGCGGTCGAGAGGCATGGGCGTACCGCAACCTCTGACGACACTTCACTCACGCTCCTTCAGGTACCTTCAATTCTCCCCGAACACCTGTGCGTCACGGTGATAAAGGAGGTTCTCCCAGCGCTGCCCATTCCACCTTAGCGTGTTGGTGAAGCGTACCCGTACCGTCTCCGGCGGCTGTCCCTTCACCTTGAACTCCTCGGTATGCACCCCCCATGCTAGCCCGATGTCTCCGACAATGGACGTGTGGAGTGCGTCCAGCCTGACGCGCCAGTAGTCCATGCTCGGAATCGAGTCTGGGGCGCCTTCCCGCGCCTGGAACGTCCGAAACCCGTAGCCTACCCCGCCGGAACCGAGCTGACTCCACACCTGACGGACCTCATCCCGCATCGGCTGGCCGCTCTCCCAAGTAAACTCGTAGCCGCTGCGGATCCACTGTTCCAGGGATGCGGCGGTCGGGGTCTGAGCGGACAAAGCACCTGGGGCGATGAGTCCGAGCGTGAGGAACGTAAAGGCGTTGAACCGGGCCAAATGCTTGGGCATGTACAGGTCCCTCCGGTCGAGGATGTGCAACGCGTGTCTGCATGCACGAGGTCGGACGTGAACAGAGTGTGTCCAGGCGCCGTGGATCACTCAATGTCCTGCGCCTCGGGTGTGCCATTTCGCAAAACGGCCGTCCTCACGTGTTCAGCATTACGGCTGACGTCTTGGCCGCTGGCGAACTCGGCGCAGCCGAGTTGCGCGGAGGCCCCGTCAGGGGCCGGAGCCGCCAGTGGTCAGGTTATGCGATAGCCGCGCCCCCCCCAGCTCGCCACGCCAAGGAAATCGAGTCCCGCTTCTACCACGCCGCGAGCAGGGCCCGTTTGAGCCCGTGGGAGACAGGAGATGCGGTCCTACCGAATCTGTGCGCGAATGAGCCTCAGGATCTCGCGAGCGGCCTCGGCCCACCTGCAAGCCCTTCGAGGCCATGACCGGGACAAGGACAGTGGCGATGAACGTCTTCATGATGATCTCGTTGTCGACCACGTCATCCATCAGGCTCTGCCAGCCTGCCAGCCGATCTCTCAACTCCTTAGCGTCGATCAGTTCGAGACGCCCCGATGTGACGAGGGATGCGAGCGTCCCGGCCCCAAGATCAAACGTGCCGTCGTACGTCAGGTTCATCATCGCGGAGTCGAGCCGCGGCAGAGGCAGGTCGTGGAGTTGACCCCATCCCGTGGACACCTGATCTCTTTGGAGAGAGGAGTCCACGATGCCACGATCGAGACCGCCGTA